>Ga0209777_10003026_pt1 | contig 21315 bp, 18 predicted proteins | sample FrelakmetHBP12HB_FD_187147 | JGI IMG/M metagenome (GOLD analysis project Ga0209777, IMG submission 187147) | Freshwater lake sediment microbial communities from the University of Notre Dame, USA, for methane emissions studies -HBP12 HB (SPAdes)... | ecosystem: Environmental > Aquatic >...
CGGCTTCATGGTCTATGGCTACAAAGGGGAGGGCAAAGAGGACTATTATAGATATATAGAGGCGGTGATAGCCGCCAAGCCGGACATAACGATAGACGACGGCTGCGACCTGGTGACCGCGATACATACAAAACACCCGAGCCTCATCGCGAAGATGATCGGAGGATGCGAGGAGACGACGACCGGGGTCATCAGGCTGCATGCCATGGAGAAGGACGGGGTGCTGAAGTACCCGATGATAGCGGTCAATGACAACAAGACCAAGCACCTGCTCGACAATTACTACGGGACCGGCCAGTCCACCATAGACGGGCTGCTCAGGGCGAGCAACGTGCTCATAGCCGGCACGGATTTCGTGGTCTGCGGCTACGGGGACTGCGGAAGGGGCGTGGCGCTCAAGGCCAAGGGCATGGGTGCCAGCGTTATTGTGACCGAAGTGGACGCGTTTCGGGCCATGCAGGCGAGGCTGGACGGGTTCGCGGTCATGCCAATCGCGGACGCCGCGAAAACCGGCGACATCTTCGTGACCGTCACCGGGAATAAGCACGTGATAACCGCGGATCACGTCAAGGCGATGAAACACGGCGCGATACTCGCGAACTCCGGCCATTTCGACAACGAGATAGACGTCTCGGGCATGGATTCGCACTGGAAGAAGAGGAGGATAAGGCCGTTCCTCGAGGAATACGATGTCGGCGGGAAGATGGTGTACCTGTGCGGGGAGGGCAGGCTCGTAAACCTCGCGGCCGCGGAAGGCCACCCCTCGGAGGTCATGGCGACATCGTTCGCGGGGCAATCCCTCGCGTGCGAGTATCTTGTGAAGAACAAGGGGAAGCTGCAGGCGAAGGTGCTGAGGCTTCCCGAAGAGCTCGATGACCAGATAGCCCAGCTCCAGCTCGAGGCCATGGGAGTGAAGAAGGACAGCCTCACGAAGGAGCAGGAGAAGTACCTGCACAGCTGGGAAGAAGGCACCTAATTTTTCGATTTTTCAATTATTTTGCAATCGTAGCCCGAGATATCTATTGGAGGCTTCGGCTCGCCCGGCTCCCGGGCATCGTTCCAGGAATACTCCCCGAGCGGCCGCCCGTTTCCCCCATAGTAATACGTCTCGCCCGAGAACCCGCCGCTACCGCTTACAATGTAAAGCGATTCGTTTCCGCTCCGGCAGATTTCAATGGCCGCGCCGAGCGAACCCGAATGCAGCAGGGCGAGCTGTTCGTATCTCGCAGCCACGGTCAGGGGCAAACCGCCGTCCTTGACGCATCCGGCGATCAGGAAGGCGAAAAGGGAGATTACCGGCATCGCGAACAGGATTTTCATGGATGGATCTGCACGGCACGGGAGTTAGAGCTTGCCGATTTTGTTCGGTTGGCACCTGAAAACGCCGCATCCAGCCGACGGCGAGATAGCTTATAAAACATTCCCTCGTTAATCCACTCATGGCTGACGAGAAGGATTACGAGCACTTACTCGACGACATCTACAAGAGCCTTCCGGAGAAGGTCACAAAGACCGAGAGGTTCGAGATGCCCAGGTTCGAGTACTTCACCGAAGGCAACAAGACGATAATAAAGAACTTCAAGGCGGTCGCCGACAAGCTCCGGAGGGAACCCGCCCTCCTGATAAAGTTCTTCACAAAGGAGCTCGCGGTGCCGGCTGAGCAGCAGGGCGAGCGCCTCGTGCTCGCGAGAAGGCTCAGCGGCGACATGATAAACGGCAAGCTCGATGATTTCGTCAACCGGTACGTCATGTGCAAGGAATGCAAGAGGCCGGACAGCCACATCGAGGAGATGGGCCACGGCTTCAGGCAGCTCGTATGCGAAAGCTGCGGTGCGAGGACACCAGTAAAGTGAGAGTGGTAATTTGGCATATCATCACGGAGGATATCACGGACAGAAGAGGCCCGGCGGCCCGAGGCCGCAGCTCACCGAAGGGGAAGAGATGCGCAGGATCCGGATGCCCGGCCCTGGGGAGGTCCTCGGCATAGTGCTCGGGCTCATGGGCAGCTCGCGCATGAAGGTGATGTGCAAGGACGGCAAGGAACGCATGGCGAGGATCCCGGGGAAGATGCGCAACAAGATATGGGTGCGCGAAGGCGACGTCGTTGTCGTCCGCCCTTACGAGATACAAGGCGATACGAAAGGCGACATAATCTGGAGATACAACCCGATGCAGGCGAAGATCCTCAAGGAAAGGGGAGAGATAAACCTCTAAACGGTTGCAAACAGAGTTGAACTTCTTACTATTATTCATTTCTTCTCTCCCGCATACTTATCATCGCTTCGTCTCCGGTTTCTTTTCTGCTCGCGAGGCACATGGGGGCATACCAACTGTTTTTATTTTCATCAGGCGATTAACCTCTGATTCTAATGGCACGCAAGGTATCCAGGAGGAAGAAGCCGAGCAAAGACGAATTCCAGCTCAAGGAGAGGTTCAAGATAGAGTCCGAGGTCTTTGACAGGCTTACGCTGCTGATCCTGTCAAAGGCGATAAAAAAGGGGATCGTCGAGACCGTGGACTATCCTATCTCCACCGGCAAGGAGGCGAACGTGTTCAGGGCGACCGCGCCCTCGGGCGGGAACGTGGCGGTGAAGATCTACAAGATAGAGACCGCGCCGTTCCTCCGCAAGATGAGCTACCTCGAGGGCGACCCGAGGTTCAGCAAAATCAAGATGAGCGAACGGGGGATAGTCGAGGCTTTCGCCAGGAAGGAGTACAAGAACCTCGAGATCTGCGAGAGGGCGGGCGTGCACTCGCCGAAGCCGCTCTACATAGACGGCCATGTCCTAATAATGAGCTTTTTGGGGGAGGGGGGGCTCCCTTATCCTACGATGGACAGGGCGGAGCCGCCGCACGGGGAGGCTGCCCTGGATTCCATACTCCAGGACATCAGGGCGATGTACCGGGCAGGGCTGGTGCACGCGGACATAAGCGAGTATAACGTAATGCTCGGTCCCGTTCCCTACCTGATTGATTTCGGGCAGGGCGTGATACTGAGCCACCCGAACGCGGAGACGTTCCTGGAGCGGGACGTGGCGATAATTTTGAAGTATTTCGAGAAGCGCGGGATAGCGCGCGACTTCGGGAAGACGATGAAGTGGATAAGGGGATGAGGCCATGCGCACGCAGAGGGAAGCGGCTGTCGACCTCTTCAGGGGAGCCGTCGTCGTGCTCTTCCTGTTCCTGAATTTCCTGTTCTCTTTCACGCCTGAAAGCGGGATACCGTACATCCTGCTGCACAACCAGGCAAACACCCTGCTGCCGGGGGATTTCGTCGCAGCCTTCTTCGCATTCATCATGGGAATTTCACTCGCCCTTTCGTACGCAAAAAGAAAAGAGAAAGGGGAGGAACCGGCAGTCACGTTCCAGACGTACATAAAGCGCTTCGTCCTGCTCATCCTTATCGGACTGTTTCTGGACAGCCTTTTCGTCCTGAGCGATCTGAGGCTCATATGGGGCGTGCTCCAGTCTCTCGGTGTCGCGGGCATTGTGGCGCTCTGCGTGCTTCCTCTCAGCGAAAGGAAAAGGGCCCTTGCCGCCCTGCTTTTGCTGTCCGTTTACGGAATCCTGCTGACCCAGAACCACGCGTTCTACGATTACATCGCGAATTCACGCAATGGCGGCCCTCTCGGCGCGCTGTCTTATGGCGCGATAATGATATTCGGGATTGTAGCAGGGAAGATGCTGAAACAGGAGGAAGGATTTTACCGGAACGCGGCTGCGTGGGGCATCGCGCTAGCGGCGATCAGCCTGCCAGTGAGCATGTGGATTCCGTACAACAAACTCCTCGTGACTCCTAGTTTCGCGCTCATCACCTCCGGAGCGGCCTTCATCGTTCTGGCGGCCTTCAAATATCTGGAAGAGAAGCGCGGATTCAGGAGCGAAACTCTCCTGCTTTTAGGAAGAAGCTCGCTGCTCGCATGGATCCTCCAGTATCCGCTGGTGTACTACCCGCTGACATTCGCAGGGTATGGGACGCTCGGCTTCCCGGAAGGATTCTCGCTTGCGGTTGTGCTTACGCTCGTCGCGTATCTCATCGTGAGATATGCGGATGAGAAAGGCATCAGGTTCGGGCTCTGAGCCGCCCGCTGTTTGAAAGAGAATATTTATTAGCCGCAATAGAGCAATTATCTCATGAAAGAATGTCTGCCTGCATTCCTAATCGCCGCCCTTTTGCTATCGGGCTGCGTCCAGGGACCGGCATATGGTAACGCTCCGAACAATTCTGGCAGCAAAGGGGCCAATTATCCGAACGTAACCGTCCAGCAGCAGAATGCCGCAGCCCCAGTACAGAACATTTCCGCATGCGACGCTGAGCAGGACCTGGAAAAGAAAGCCAGGTGCTACGAGAGAATCGCGCAGGCGGCCGCTGACGAGACAGTCTGTGACATAATCCAGCCACAAGGCGAACCAGAGAGCTGCAATGAGAGCTACATAAGCATCCTGGCGCCCTGGGGCTGCGGCCAGTCGATGACCAAGGACGACTGCTATTCGGGCATCGCATTGTCAAAGAAAAACGCTTCGATATGCGAAAGCATGCAATACAAGAACCTCGAAATAGGATGCCTGACGGACTTGGCCGCGGCGACCGGGAATATGACCTTGTGCGACACGCTTGGCCAGATCGCGTTGCCTGTATATTACAATAATACGATCAACGATACAAGCGACTACATCGAATCGTGCTACTCGGAAGTTGCCAAAACAAAATGGGATTATCACATATGCGAAAAGATAGAGAAAAACGGATGGATAAGAGACGACTGCTACAAAGAAATCGCCGTGTCAAAGAAGGATCCCGTGATATGCGCAGAAATAGGGAACGTGGGGAATATGGACGAGTGTTATTCCCAAATCGCCGTATCGAAGAGCAACCTTTCCCTGTGCGACTTGGTGCAGGATGCGTCCGATAAGGACTTCTGCATCATATGGGCCGCTCCGGTTACCAACAATCTTTCGGCGTGCGGCACGCTAGTGAACGAATCCCACAAAAGCCTTTGCTATAGGGAAGTCGGCGAACAGACACTGAATGTCTCCGTATGCGCGATGGATACGAGCCAGTACGACAAAGACGCTTGTTACTCGGCAATCGGCCATAGAAAAAAAGACAGCGGCATCTGCGGCATGGTCCAGGACCAGCCAACGAGGGAGTATTGCTACAGCGATGTGGCTAGTTGGACACTCAACCTCCAGACATGCGATTTGATCCAGGACCAGCAACGCAGGGACGACTGCCGCACGTCCGTAAAAGCCAGCATGGGCATATACAATTAACGGCTGGGACGAGGTATGATGGGTAGCGCCAGCTTTAGTCCAGTTTTACTATTTGTCAAATAAAAAAGTAATAATTTGGACAAAAGCGCAGCTTTATAAATATTATTGATTTAATGTACGAATACAATGGGCAAGTTATCCTCCCATGCCCTCCCCTCCTTTGATTCGAAGGACAGGAAGATATTGTATGAGCTGGAACAGGACTGCAGGCGCAGCCTTGGCGAGATAGCGGAGCGCACGGGCCTGAGCAAGCAGACGCTGCACTACCGGATGCAAAGGCTGGTCGACGGGGGCGTGATAGCCGGCTTCATAACTGCGATAGACCCAGCGAAGCTCGGCTATGTGAACCACAGGGTCCTGATGCAGCTTGGCGAACTGGACGAGGCGAAGAGGAAGGTGTTCCTTGATTTCCTGATAGCGCACGGAAATGTCAGCCACGTGGCATCCTGCGAAGGCAAGTTCGATATCGCGATAACCGTGCTTGCCGAGAACCTCGTGCAGTTCAACGCGATTTTCAGGGCGATACTGAAGGAGTTTCCTGGCCGCGTGAAGAACCATGATGTGGGCATGGCATACGAGCTTGCCGACTATCCGAGAACGCACCTCATAAGTGATAAGAAAGAAAGAAAGCCAGCGCTAGCGAGTGGAGAACCGAAACGAATCGAACTCGATGGCGGGGATGTGAGGATTTTGTCCGCGCTTTCAAAAAACGCGAGGATTCCTACGATTGAGCTGGCAGATGTTGCAGGGCTGTCACCGAACACCGTAAGGCAAAAAATCAGGCGGCTCGAGAAGGAAGGCGTGATACGGCGCTACACCATACTGCTCCAGCACTCGAGAATCGGGCTTCAGAATTACGAGATGCTTATCAGCACGCAGAACCTCACCGACGAGGACGAGAAAGGAATTGAGGATTTTTGCAGGATGAACGATCGCGTGACATCCATGCGCAAGGGCGTGGGCAGATGGGACATCGGAATCGGATTCGACGCCGACAGCAGCGCGCATTTCCAGGAGTTCCTGACTGGGTTCCGCTCCAGGTTCTCGAATCTCATCAGGGAATTCGAATACGTCCCGATCCTGCAGGTGCACAAGCTGGATCATTTCCCGATGAGAGAGATATGAGCAGGAAACCGATTCGCTTATTATCTCCTCGCGAAGAACGCCGCAGCCAGCACTGCCGGAATGATGAAGCCGACCTTGCAGGTATACGTGTTCTCAGGGCTGGCCGGGGCCGGCCCCTGCGGCCGGGATGCCCACACAGCCGCCTCGCAGTCGCTATTGCAGGTGTCGAAACCTGCTTTCGGGTGCAGGCAGTCGTCGAAATCATAATCCCAGGTGCCGCTGAATTTCTGGCAGCAATTTTTCGCGCAATCCGTCGCCGCAAAAGCGAGCGGTGCGAACGACATCACCAAAAGCAGGATGAATAACAGTTGCCTCAGCATATCACATCCTCTCCGGGCTCGCGATCCCAAGGAGCGTCAGCCCGCTTCCGAGTATGGTGTTGGTCGCCCAGATTATCGCGAGCCGCGCCTCCCTCGCATCCTCTTTTTCGGCATCGAGCACCCGCGAAGTGGTGTAGAACTTGTTGAGCTCGGCGGAAAGCTCGAGCAGGTAGCCGCAAAGGACATGGGGCGAGAGCGTGAGCCCGGCGTTGTCCGCGACGGCGGGGAATTCACTGAGCAGCTTCACGAGCTTCTTCTCATGATCGGTGAAAGCGTATCCTTTCCCCACCCCGGGCTTGAACTCCGCCTTGCGGAGGATGCCGTTCGTGCGCACGTAGGCGTATTGCAGGTACGGGCCGGAATCCCCCTCAAGGCTCAATGCCGCTTCCCAGTCGAAAACCAGCTGCTTGTTTGGCTCCCTGCGCACCATGGTGAACTTTATCGCCGCGAGCGCGATTTGCGCCGCTGTCTCCGCGACCTTCCCCTCTTCCCAGTCCGCGTGCCTCTTCCTGACCTCCCCTTTCACGATTTCGAGCAGCTTGTCCTTCAGGTCCTCGTAGAGCACCATGGTCCCCTCGCGCGAGGACATCTTGCCCTCGGGAAGCATGACGAGCTCGTATATCAGGTGATAGGATATCTTCGCGGCCTTATCGAAGCCGAGCCTCTCGAACATCCTGAACAGCTGCCTGAAATAGAATTCCTGCTCCTTGCCGACCACGTGGATGCTCCGGTCGAGGTCCTTGTATTTGCCGAACTTGAGTTTCGCGAGGCCCAGGTCCTTGGTGTGATAAAGCGGGTATCCTTCCTTGGTTATTATTATGCCGACCCCGAGATTCTCGCTTTTCATGTCGATTATCACCGCGCCCTGGTCCAGTTTCGCGATCCCCTTTTTCAGCGCGTCTTCCGCTATCTGCATGCCAGGCTCCTGGGTCTGGCTCTCGAAATAGAATTCGTCGAACTTCACGCCGAACTCCCTGTAGAACTCCTCGAAATCGTCAAGGCACCACTGCCGCGTCTTCTTCCAGATGGCGGTTATTCCCTTGTCCTTGGAATAGAGCTTCAGGTTTATGTCCTGGACCTGCTTCTCCAGCTCCTCGTTGCCCTCGGTCTTCTTCGACGCCTCGGAATAGACCTTGCCGAGCCATATCCCGCGCTTCTTTTCCGGTGCCTTCCCGTCGTAGAGATTCAGGAAGCCCCAGAGGCACTTGGCCACGTGCGGACCGATGTCCCCCTGGTAGTTCGCGCGGAAGACCTTGTTGCCGTTGAATTCCAGGAGCTTGCACACCGATTCGCCGAGCGACACGTTCCTTATGTGCCCGATGTGGACTCCTTTGTGCGTGTTCGCGTGGAAGTATTCGACCATCATCTCCTTCCCGGTCTTCTTCCCCTTCCCGAACTTATTCCCCTCCTTCATTATCCTCTTCAGGGCGAAGGCATAGGCGGCGTCGCTCATATGCATGTTGATATACGGGCCGATTGCCTCGATTTTGGAGAAGAATTTGGATTTTGGCATTTTGGAGACGATCCCTTTCGCGATCTCGGCCGGGCTCTTCTTCACGAGCGGCGCGAGCGAGAACGCGAGCTTGCTGGCGATGTCGCCGAACCCCTCGCGCGCGACCTCGAGACCGGATGCTATGGCGTTCTCGTCCATCTTCCCTTCGCACGCGGCATATAGCAGGCTGATTGCTTCCTCTTTTATCTCATCAAGCATGGGTTGGCACCTTCACGGGTTTCTCGGGCCCTTCGTTCCAAAGGGCTTTGAGGTCCTCGACTAGCTCGTTCACGACCGGCCGGTCGCCCTTCCGTATTATCACGCGGCGGTCGCCGCGCACGCGGCCCACCCTGGAGAATATGCAATTTTTGAAAAGCGATTCGAAACGCGCCGTGTGCTCCTCCGGGACGGACACGATGAAACGGCCAGGGCTTTCGGAGAACAGGAGCGCATCCTCCTTCTCGGTGTCCTTGGGCGACTGCACGAGGTCGAGGTCCGCGCCCACGCTGCCGCCGAGCGCGGATTCGGCCAGCGCCACCGCGAGCCCGCCATCGGAAACGTCGTGCGCGGACGCGACGAGGCCTTCCTCGATGGCAGCTTCCAGCGCGCGGTAGATGGGGGTGTGCTCCTCCGGGCGCACCTTGGGCGGGTTGTTCCCCACTCCCCCGAAAAGCCGGTAATATTCGCTGCCGCCGAGCTCGTCGCGCGTCATGCCGAGCATGTATATCGCGTCGCCGGGCTTCTTGAATTCCGAGCTGACGGCCTTGGCCACGTCGTCCATCTTGCCCACGACCGTGACGAGCAGGGTCGGCGGTATCGAGTATTTGCGCTCTGCTGAATAGTAATCGTTCTTCATGCTGTCCTTGCCCGAGATTATCGGGATGCCGTAGGTCGTTGCGCAGTCGTAGAGCGCGAGGCAGGCCCGGACAAGGTGCGCGAGCTTCTGCTCGCCGTCGGGAGTGCGCTCGGACTTGACCGGGTCGGGCCATGAGAAATTGTCCAGGCACGCGAGATATCCGGACTTTGCCCCGACCGCTATCGCGTTGCGGACGGCCTCGTCGAAAGCCAACGACGCCATCGCATAGCCGTCCTGCATGAACTTCGGGCAGATGCCATGGGATATCACGAGGCCTTCGCTGGACCGATAAAGCGGCTTTATCACAGCCGCGTCGGACGGGCCCCTCATGAGCGGCTTTATGACGCTCAGGCCCTTCACCTCATGGTCGTATCTCCTGATGACAGGCTCCTTGGTGGTTATGTTCGGGGAGGTGAGCAGCATCCTGAGGACCGCACCCAGGTCCGTCTCGTCTATCTGCGGCTCCGGGAACAGCCTGGGCTTCCATTCGGCCTTGAGCTTGAGCTGCGGGACGCCCTCGTGAAGGAATTTCATGTCGAGATAGGCGACGGTCTCGCTCCCGTAGAGCGCGTGGAATTTCCTGCTGTTGGTGAACTTGCCGACCACGCTGGTCTCCACTCCGTGTTTCAGCGCGAGGAGCGTTAGCTTCTCCATGTTCTCCTGCGGCACCGCGAGCGTCATCCGCTCCTGCGACTCCGAGACCAGGATCTCCCACGGGTCGAGCCCGGGGTATTTGAGCGGGCACTTGTCCAGGTATATCTCGCAGCCCCCTGAGAGCTGGGCGAGCTCGCCTATGCTGGACGAGAGGCCTCCGGCGCCGTCGTCCGTTATCGCATCGTATAGCTGCCTGTCCCTCGCCTCGAGCGTGAAGTCCAGGACCTTCTTCTGCGTTATCGGGTCGCCTATCTGCACCACGGACTGCGGGGTATGCTCGTCTATCTGCTGCGACGAGAACGTGGCCCCGTGGATGCCGTCCTTGCCTATCCTGCCGCCGGCCATCACCGCAAGATGCCCGGGGAAAATCACCTTCTCGGAGGTGCGCCGCTCGCCGATTTTGGATGGCATTATGCCGATCGTGCCGCAGTAGACCAGCGGCCTGCACGTATAATCCTTGTCGAACACTATCGAGCCGTTGACGGTCGGGATGCCCATCTTGTTGCCGCCATGCTCTATGCCCTTTGTCACGCCGTCGTATATCTTCCTAGGGTGCAGCACGCCCCTCGGCACGTCCTTCTCGTCGTAGAAGCCGAAACAGAGCACATCAAGATTGGCTATCGGGTTCGCCCCCATTCCGGTGCCCATGACGTCGCGCTGGACCCCGAGGATGCCGGTCAATGCCCCTCCGTAGGGGTCGAGGGCTGACGGCGCGTTGTGCGTCTCCACCTTCACCGCTATGTCGTTCTCCGGGTCGAACTTAATTATCCCGCCGTTGTCCTTGAACACGCTCACCACATACGGCTTCTTTATCTGCTCTGTCGCGCCCCTTATGAACGTCTTGAAGAGCGAGTCTATCGCGGTGGTCTCGCCGTTCTCGGTGTAGCTGATGTGCGCATTGAATATCTTGTGCTTGCAGTGCTCGGACCATGTCTGGGCGATGGCCTCCAGCTCGACGTCCGTTATCTTGCTGTCCAGCCCGACGCCCTTCCTCTGCTCCTGCACCCTCGGGTGCCTGAAATAGCGCTGTATGGCCTTGAATTCCGCGGGGCTGAGCGCGAGCATCCTCTCCTTGGCGAGCATGACGAACCTCGCCTCGGACATGTGCAGCGAGATCTTCTCGACGTTCGGCTCGTGCTTCAGGACTACTTTCGGTATGTAGGGCGGGACGGGATTGCCCGGGGAGTGCAGGATGTACCTCTCCATCAGCGGGTTGTAAAGCATCGCGGCGACCTTTCCGCAATCCTCGGCGCTGAGCGGGCCCTTGAGCGCATATACCCTGCTGTAATAGACGTCCAATTCCTTTCCGAGCGCGTCCTGTATGGCCTCTTTCGCGGTCTTGCCTATGTTGTCGGTGACGCCCGGAAGGTAGCCTATCTCGATGCGCCAGGTGTCAGGCAGCATCGGTTCCTTGTATGAGAAGTGCTGGATGACGCTGTCCGCAAAAACCTCTTTCCCGAGCCTCTCGAGCTCGGCATCGCTGAGCTCGGCGTCAATGTTGTAGGCCTCGATGAACCTGCAGGACACCTGCTTCCCCAGCTCGCCCCTGGCGCGGCCCTCGGCCTGCTCGGCCACCACGTCGCGGACTCCTGGCTTGATAGCTAGTTCTATGCGCCTCGGCATCCTCCCACCAGATAGAAATGCTCCTATTAGAAAGCGAATTCTTTTATTGGTTGAGGCGGTTGCTGCAGATTACGATTTCCCAGCGGCTTTGGACTTGCCGTTCGGCAGGATCTCGAGCAGCTCGTCCGGGTGCACGTTCAGCTTTTTGGCAAGGATTTTCGCGAGCGCGCCCTTTTCCTTGCCGGAAGCGGACGGGAGGAGCACGATTTCCGAATGGAGAGCCCTTTTTGAGACCGCAGGAATGATTTCCGGATGCCCCGTGGCATTTTCAATTCCTACGCGCACTCCGAGCCTCGTGCTGCGGAACCATTCCCTCTCGCCGGTTATCGCGAAGGCTCCGCTCGCTATGTAGCCGCCGTGCGAATGCTTCGAGACCTGGCTTTTCTTGACGCAATAGACATCGACCGCGGCGTTCGCGTTCTTCCAGGCATTTGAAAGGGACGCGGCGAACTGCGCGCATTCAAGGAACTCCTGCCCGTCCGCGTTCGTACCATCCTTCAGGATGATTGCGGAGCCGCCCTGGATGTCCGCGTGGAAGAAGAGGTCCCCCTCGTCCATGTGCTTCGCGAAAAGGAGGTCGTTCTGCTGCGCGCTCCGGCCCCCAACGGCCAGCCTTCCGCCGGATGTCGTGAACCAGTGGAATTTCTCGAACCACTGCTTCTCGCGCTTGACCTTCACCGCTTTCTTCTCCGCGCCCTGCTTCTTTTTCGCGGCATCGATCTCCTTCTTCGTTTCCTCGATCGCCTTCACAAGGCCCTCGCGCTTCTTCCTCGCCTCTTTCGCAAGCTCGTAGTATTCTGCAGCGTTCTCGTGGACGGATTTGTTGATATGGAGGCGGATGCGCATGGAGAAGGATTGGACAAGAGGAATAAAAAATCTACTTGCTTGGCATGGCATCGCTCGCGCCGACCGGGCCAAAGACCGCGTAATTGCCTTCGGCCCGCAGGAAGCGCATGCATGGCGGCGCGCTCCAGTTATACTCGCTGGACGCGTAGTCCGGCAAGTGCACGACCATATAATCAGCGCACTGCGCGGTCTCGTTGTACGCAAGGAACACCGCATGCACATTGCCATAGTCGCTCCGGTCATCAAACCGGTAGAAAAGGAAGCCCGTATTGAACTGATCCAGCAATAGGAAAGACTTGCTTGTCCCCCCGTATTTCTCGTTGATCGGAAGCCATCCGACCCCGGGCAGGAGCGGCTCCACGAAATACGCATCCTTTCCCTTCATGGATATGAAAATAGCCTTCGCATCCTCGGAGGATGGTTGGAAGGGGCCCATCGCCAGGGCATTCATAAGCATGTTCATGCAGATGAGCCCCAAAAGGACGAGCGCGAAAAGCGCCCTGTGGTCAAGCTCCTCCAGCCTCCGGGAAAGGAATATCGCGAACGCCGGGATTGTCAGCGTCAGGTACCAGAAAATGAAATAGCCCGAGAAAGGGATGACAAAAGCCAGGAGGCACAGCGCTATGACATCCCGCTCCTTCCATGCGTCAAACCTGCAAAAGAAGCCGAGAAGGATGACCAGCACGGACATCGGGAACGTGGTCAGGAACACCACCACGAAATTATTCATGGTACCCGCCATGGAAACGGGCACCGGGCGGGAGATGTCAAGCGCGAGGTTCCCCAGCGCGTTGTCAAGGCTCCCGAACGCAAAGGCGAGCAGGAGGTAGATGCCAAGCGCAGCCGGAATGGAAGCGAAACTCAGCAGCACGTGCGGCAGCCTCCGGTCGCGCAGGAAGTGGAGCGCTATGAAAAGCACCGGGGCCCCCACATATAGCCATTTGACCATCACGAGCATTCCCAGGAAAGCCATGCCATAACCCAGCCTTCCATCGACGTAAGACCATATGGCAGCAAGGGCCAGGAAAAGCGAGAATGATTCCATCATCGCGGTCGTTGCCGAGAACACCGATATGTAGGCGGTGGCGAAAAGCAGCGCCGAGGCGATTCCGGCACGCCTGCCATACATCCTGTCCGCGATGAGGAAAACGAGGGAGGCGTTGATCGCCCCGAAGAGCGCTGATGGCAGCCTGAACACGGATTCGGCTGGCAGCGGAAGCCATGCGAGAAGGATGTGGAAACCCGAATACACCCATATGAAAAGCGGCGGCTTGAGCTCCAGGTGCTCCCCTGCCACCGTCGGCACCACTATGGACGGGTTGGCGCAGAACTCCTTGATGCTGAGCGACAGCCAGCCCTCATCGTAGACGAATGGGGAGTTTCTGGCGAGTATCAGTGTGGAATAGGCTGCGAGGAAGAGCACGAGCAACGCTGCCGCAAGCTGCCAGGCAGGAGAGTGGTGCGACCACTTCAGGATATCTTGCAGTGCGGGCATGTGATCAGTAGCGGAACACGATGATGTGTTCGGGAAACATTATAATTGTTTCACGAAGTATGCGCGATAGCCTCGTACGCCGCGAAATATTTCGTTTCCCACAGGAGGTTGTAGCATCCGGGCAGCGTGACATTGTCGTAATACACCGTGTCGATGCTGTAAGCGGGCTTGCGGACCACCAGGTAATCCCCGCATGGAACGGAACCGGGCCCATGGTAGAAAACAGGTATGACGTTATGGTAATCCGGGGTGCTGCTGAAGCGATAGTAAAGTATCCCCGGCGCATACGGCTCAAGAATCAGGTATGACTCCGGAGTGCCCTGGTATTTGAAGAGCTGGTCCCATCCCGGAAGAATGTAAGGGCTGTCTACATAATACACGGTCTTCCCCTGCATGAAGGCCGCGGCGTCGCGCACATCACCCGATAGCGCGGGCTGGAAATAACCGAGCGAAAAAAATAGGGCGACGCCGAACAGGGCAAGGCAGGAAAGCACGGCGAGCGGAAGGATTCCGCGGTCAAGCTCGTCCAAGCGCCTGGCCATGAAAATCGCGATTGCCGGAAGCGCGACGTTGGCGTACCAGAACAGGGATATCTGCAGGAACGGAAGCGCGAATGCCGTGGCGCCCAGAATGATAAGCGGGGCTTCCTCCCGGAGGTTTATCTTCCTGAAAAAACAGAGCAATAAGGGCGGGAAAAGGATCGACATCGGAAACGTGGTCACCACCATCACATAGGAGGACAGTATTCTCGAGAGGAGGTCGAACTGAGGGGCCGGCCGGGTGATGTCGATGCCCAGGGTGAACAGCGCTTTGCCAAAATCACCGAAAAAGTAGGAAAGCAGGAGATAGGCGCCCAAAGCAAGCGGAAATGCAATGAAGCTCGCGATGATGCGGGGCAGCCGGCTGTCCTTCAGGTAAAGGAGCGTTACGAAAAGCATGGGCATGAGGGCGTAGAGCCATTTGGTCAGGACGAGCAACGCGAGGAACAATGCCCCATGCTTCGGCTTGTCTTCCACATAGAAATATATAGAGGCTAGCGCGAGCATCATGGAAAAGGATTCCGACATCGCGGCGGATGAGGAGAATATGAAAAGCGGGCATGTGGCGTATAGCGCCGCGGCGAAGAGCGCGGTGCGGTCTCCGTATAGCCTGCGGGCGATCATGAAGAGCAGCGATGTGGCCGCGGCTCCGAACAGCGCCGAGGGGAGCCGGAATATCACCTCGGCTGGAAGCGGCAGGCCCTGCAGAAGGAGATGGAACGCGGATGCTACCCAGATGAACATGGGCGGCTTGAACTCCACGTGCACCCCGCCCAGGGTGGGCATCACCATCCCGGGATTGGATGCGAACTCCTTCACCATGAGGGAATACCAGCCCTCGTCATACATGAACGGAGTGCCGCTTCTCAAGAGGATGACTATGAGGTATAACGCGAATGAGAGGATGAATACTGCCCTTGCAGATGCCAGCTTTTTCATTACCCCATCCCGAATTGATGTCTGCGAAACAACAATGCCGCGCTTCACCCTAGGACCCCCATAGCCTCAGCCTGAGCCAAAGCAGCGAAAGGGCCATCGCAGGGACGTCGGAGAGCAGGATGAACCTGCTGCTTCCGCGCTCATTCCATTCAACCGGCACTTCCACCACTTTCAGGCCGGCACGCTTGGCACGGACAATGAGTTCCGTGTCCCAAAACCAGCCTCCGTCCCTTGTCTCTGCCAGCACTTCGAGAATCCGTTTCCTGTGGAACGCCTTGAATCCGCACTGGTGGTCGCTCACGCCGGTGCCGAAGAGGATGCGCACAAGCAGGTTGTATGCGCGGCTGAGCATGCCGCGAGGCGGGTTGCGGTTGTGCAACCGGGACGCAGGAAGAAGCCGTGAGCCTATCGCGATGTTCGCGCCATGCTCCAGCGCGGCTATCAGCACGGGAATCTGCGCCGGGCCGGATGAAAGGTCGGCATCCGTGATGACAACGATGTCGGCAACACACGAGCGCATGGCGTTCGCTATCGCCCTGCCCTTGCCGAGCCGGAGTTCGGAATGCAGCACCCGGATGCCCGGACCTTCAAGATTCTTCGCCGCCTCATGGGAGCCATCCGTGCTCCCGTCCTCGGCGATGACTATCTCGTAATCCTTGCCGAGCGAATCCATCGCCCTGGAGAGGCGGACGATGTTGGCCCCGAGTATGTCCGACTCGTTGTACACAGGGACCACGACGCTTATCATCGTGGATTGGATGGTGCGCAAGTAATTAAAAACCGGAAGCCGTTTCCCGCGCGCCGGGACCACTACGGGCCACGGACCACACACTCACTCCCACGGGCAGCCCCGCGCCCATCCCGAGCAGGGCGTTCTCAGCGACGAGGGCCGAGCGCAGCATCCCATCAAGGACATGGTGCATCTCGTAGAGCTGGTCCGCGTTCTTGTGCTGCACATGACGCTGGAAGAGCCTCAGGAGGAGCGCCGGAACGAAGGAAACCAGGTTCCAGTACGAGGACCGCTCGACCATAAAGCCGCACGAGCCCAGCCTTTCCTCGAGCTCTTTCTTGGAGTAACGCCTGAAATGGCGGTTCGCCTCGTCATGGCCGCTCCAGAGGAAGCCGAACGCCGGCACGAATATGACGAGTTTCCCGCCCGGCTTCAGGACCCGCGCCCATTCTGAAAGCGCGGCCCGCTCGTCCGGGATATGCTCGAGCACGTCCGAGGCGACCACGACGTCGAAGCTGTGGTCAGGGAAGGCCATCCTCGTCCCGTCCATGAGGGACACCGTTTCCAGTCCGCGTTTCCTGCACGCCAGGACGGCACGCTCGCTCGCGTCCACCCCGCTCACGCCCAGAAATCCGCGACTCCGGAGGCATTTTACGAGTGAGCCTCCGGCGCACCCGATATCGAGGATTTTCGCGTCTTTCCTTGTGCCGCGCAGCAGCCGCAGGACCATGTCGCGCCGTGCGACGAACCACCAGTTCGATTCCTCGAGGCGGTGATGCCTGGACTCGAAATCCTCTTCCATGACGTGTATTCGTGGCCGGGAATTATAAGCTTTAATAAAGCGCGGCCCCTCGTCCCGAGGGCGCAGCATCCCCTCCGCCAAAGCAGGCTTCCAAGATACATAATTTAAACTTTCGATAGATGAAAAGCCCATGCGTGGGTTCTATGAGCAGGCGCTGGTTGTCTGCTGCGTCATAACGGGCATTTTTTTATTGCTCGAAGCCAATGCGATTGCAGCCGGAATGCCATACGACATCCCGTCATACGCGATGTACTACGACCTGTTCCTGAAGCATGGCCTTTTTGAAAAAACCGGCATAGGCGTTCCAGACCTGAGCTGGATCGAGATGTACCCGATCGGAAGCCTGCTTTTCTTTTATCCGGTGCATCTGCTCCTGGGGGACGTTTTTTTGTCCGCCATTTGGACGCACATGCTTGTCGGTGCCCTGTCGTTGGTTTCGGTTGCCGTCCTCATCTATAAAAAAAGGGAATCCGACTTGCATTTTTTCCAAAACATCCTTATTTTTTTGATGTTCTGCCATTATTACAATTTCATCTCCGGCCGGACCACGGAACTGCAGATAATTTTTTTCGTCTCCCTGTTTTTCTTGACAGAACGCAAAGAGAGGGTCTTTTTGCTGCCCCTTATGTTCTTCACGAACCCGACGATCGCGTTCCCATACCTGTTCCTGTTCGCATATGTCTCGTTTAAGGAAAGGAACTGGCTTTTCATCCCGGCTTTCCTGGTGTCATTGCTCGGCATCGTCCCGTTCCTGCATTCTTTTTCATATCTGGATATCTCTTCGGTTTTAGCCAGGTATAACGAAGGCGCCTTCAACCCGGTTTTTCTTTTCCCCGCCCTGCTTGCCCTGTTTTTCCAGAGGCACACGCGTTTTTTCCTGCCTTCCCTTGTTTTTTTGGTTTTGGTGTTGCTCAGCAATCCCTTCGGTTTTTTCGGCCTGAACGTGCTGGGAACCGTGCCTTTTCTCCGTAATGTTTTTCTTTGCACCTGGTCAGCTTTTTTTGGTTTCCTGTTGGCTGTTTTCATGCCTCAGAATCCAAAGCTGATTCTTCTTTTGATCATCATCTCCATTCCGGTCGCGCTCGCGCTCAGCGGATATTACCTTCCGCAGGGGTATGCGGAGAATCTCTTCAGGGGGCTGGATGGGTCGAAACAGGTTTTCATGTTCGTGTATGAGAACGGGGGGGATGTGATAGGCATCAATCCGGGAATCACTTCACTCGCGTACCTGAAAAAATATGACATAGACATCACCCCCATGTACTGGTTCGCGGATAAAAGGTACATAAGCGAATTCAGCGGGAATTTCGTGGATAAGAGATGCGGCGACGTCCCTTTCCTCAAGCAGAGGGGTTTCAGGGAACTGGTCTTGTTAGATGCCACATACCGTGAAGGATACGTCAAAGATTACCTCGACTCCTGCAACCTATCTTATAGGATGATGAAAATCAACGGGAGCTACAATGACGTGTACGTCATTGACATTTCTTCGTTTAGGCCCCAGTAGCATGGCGGCATTGCTGGGAAAGGTTATAAGGATTTATCAGGACAGGTTTGATGGATGGAAAGGGTAAAATCAATAGATGTGTTCAGGGGGCTCGGGATAGTGCTGATGGTCCTCTTCACCCTGATGATGGCGCTCAGCCCGGGCACCGCGTTCTTCAGGCACAACCAGCCTGGAGAGGCGCACCCCGGGGATTTCGTGCTGCCGCTTTTCCTCTTTGCAAGCGGAATGTCGATCGTCTTCTATGTCGAGAAGCGCAGGAGCAAGACAGGGGTTGAATTCTATCTAGACACGATAGAGAGGTTCGGTATGCTTTTCGGCTTAGGCATGCTCCTGTCGATTTTCTCCGCAGGTGCGCTCTTCGACATGGATGAGGTAGCGCTAAGCGCAATCCTCTTTCTGCTAACGGTGCTTGCGCTCAGGCTGCCGGATAGGCTCTACCTCGGCATCTGCGCCGCGCTCGCGGCAGTTTATTATGCATTATACAAGTTCGGGATGACGATGGCGCTGTTCGACGGCACGCATCTCGGCGGCTACCAGGCGGCGATTTTCTACCTTCCAGTGATGCTTGCGGGAGCGTCCCTTGGAAAGGGAATCCTGGAAGGGGAAGAAGGGAAAGACAGGAAAATGAAGCTGCTGCTCGCCGTGTCGCTGCTGTCTTTCGTCGCCCTGTCGTTCGTTTTCCCGATAGACAAGATGCGCGTGTCGCCGAGCTTCATGGCGCTTTCGGTGATGGTCGGGACCATCGTTTTCGCAGGAGTCCAGATTCTGGTCGAAGATATGAGGATCGGCTTCACCGTGCTGGAATTCCTCGGAAGGAAGCCGATAAGATACTGGGTGATGATGTTCGTTTTTTTCGCGATCCCGTACGAATGGTGCGTGATGGCAGGGGCATGCGCCTATCCGCTCGATTATCCGATGCTGCCGGCGCTGGCGCTGAGCGCGCTTTTCATGGTTTTCCTGCTCGGGATGTCGGCGCTGATCGACAACGTCCGGATGTTTCTCCGGAAGGCGGGAAAGTCCTGAGTGCCACGTTCAGCTTTGCGCCTTGCCGCGGCAGAGCTTCAGGGAAGAAAGGTCTGCCAGATAACGCAGCATCTCCCCCATGCCGAGCTTTGTCCTGCCCGCGGCCCTGTCCCTGAAGACATAGGGCGTCTCCTTTATCCTGATGCCAGGATTGTCCGCCAGCACGTTCAGCAACACCTTGTAGCCCTTGACCCTGAAACGCGTTTTGTTGAAAACGCTCTTTCTCACCGCGAAGAAGCCGCTCATCGGGTCGCTCACATCGCGCCTGACGAGCAGGTGGGCGAGGAAGGTCGCGCCTCCGGATACGAGCTTCCTCTGGATGGGCCAGTCCTGCACCCCGCCGCCTGGCGCGCTGCGGCTGCCTATGACGAGGTCGTACTCCTGCAAGAGACGGTACATCTCCCTTATTTTCGCAGGAGGATGGGAAAGGTCGCCGTCCATGACCAGGAGATCCTCGCCTTTCGAGAAGGACGCCCCATCCACAACCGCCGATGCCAGCCCTAGCTTGCCTTTTCTCTTGAGAAGCCGTATCGACGCGTTCCGCTCTGACATGCCGCGGACCAGCGCGTCGGTCCCGTCTTCGGAATTGTCGTCCACGACCACTATCTCGTATTCCCAGCCCTTGGCATTTTCCACTATCTGGGGTATGAGCGCTTCGAGATTCTCCCTTTCACGATAAACGGGTATTATTATGGATAACACGGGGCGTCACTTCCGGTAGATCTCTATGCCCGATCCGTTATATAACATGGTGCCATTGTAAGTGAGATTGTTGCTTGTGCCGTCGCCGCTGATGTTGCTGCTCTTTATCGCTATGTAATCGAAACTCGTTATGTTGGTATCCTTGCGGAACGTGTGGGGCTCGAAGTATATCAGGCCGAACGAGCCGTTGATGACATCATTTAGCGGCGCATGGTAATCAGCAAGGAAAGGCGTCAGGTTCTTACCGGGCACCAGGTTGAGTATCCATCCGAAATCGAGCCACCTTCCCAGCACCCGGTTCTCGGTCAGGGTTTTGTAAGCCAGCATCCCATGCGGATAACTGCCGATGATGAGGGTATTCTCCTTGAAAGCCAGGAACTCGCCGGCCTCTCTTAACGACAGATTGTCCTGCCGCAAATCGTGGAAGAGAGTCGCCCCCATGATCAGCCCGGCGATGACCACCATCGACAGAACAATGAGGAAAAACTTGTCTATGACGACCTTCTTTTTCTCGTCGCGCAGCAACACGAGCGCGGAGAAATACGCGACGGCAGGCATGACCGGCAGGTAATAGAACGGCATCCAGGCGCCGGCCACGAATGGGAAAACTATCAGCCCGCACCACAGGCCCATCGCGAGGTTCTCTTTCCACCATTTCACTAAACCGAAAATAGAGAGGAAAATCCAGACGCCGGAGAATTCGAAGAACTGTATGAACGAAGCGCCGAAGCGGGACGGGTTCAGATTCTCAACCAGCTTGGCTTTTATCAGGTCGAAATAGACCGTTTGGGCCTGCCCGGGGCTCTTGAACGCCAGGTAGTTGGTGAGGAAAGCGGCGGGGATGAAAAGCAGGGAGAGCAGGAAAAACGCGGTGAACAGTTTTTTCCGCTCGAACTGGTAGAAATATGTGACGATGAACAGGGGCGCTACCACGGCATTGACCTGCTTGGTGAAGAACGCGAGGAACGAGAGGAATCCGGCCAGGAGGAAAAACAAGGAGTTCTCCACCGCGCTGAGGTAGGCGAGGATGGAGGCCAGGATGAATGTCATCGCTAGCGTATCGGTCATTGCCAGCGTGTCTGTGAATATCACGAGCCAGGTCAGGGCGTATATGAGGGATGTGAAAAACGCCACTTCGGTCTTCGCCGAGATTCTTTTGATCAGCACGAATACCATCAGCGTGTTCAGAAGGCCGAAGAGCACCGTGGGGAGCCGATAAACCGCTTCAAGGGGGATGGGAAGGCCGAGCAGCGGCCTGGTGAGGGCGCCGTATGCCCAGAAGAACAATGGCGGCTTCCAGCCGACCTCATACCCCAGGAAAGTCGGGACCAGGGCCGGATGCGCGACCTGCTCCTCGATCATCATCGAATACACCGTCTCATCTGAGA
>Ga0209777_10003027_pt1 | contig 21312 bp, 16 predicted proteins | sample FrelakmetHBP12HB_FD_187147 | JGI IMG/M metagenome (GOLD analysis project Ga0209777, IMG submission 187147) | Freshwater lake sediment microbial communities from the University of Notre Dame, USA, for methane emissions studies -HBP12 HB (SPAdes)... | ecosystem: Environmental > Aquatic >...
GCAGTGGAAACCACTTTTCACCACTGCAATCTTGACGTCCAGCCTATATTTGTTTGGATTGAAGTGCGGATATGTGTGTAACATGAAGGATTGGTTCGAGCAAACCATCGCTTAATACTACTCGACCACATGAGGGTCGATAGGTTTTAAGCAGGATGGTTTGCGTTCCTTCATGTTACACTCAAAAAAAGATCGGGTATCGGATACCCCCATCTTTAGATGGATTCATTTTGGGAGGATGTCATTCGAAAAGTCCAGACCCTCCCTAGAAATATATAAATCATTAGTATATAGATAGTAGCCTTCTTTTACTAGTTATATAAGAAAAATGGGTTAATATCAGGTGTACTGGCTGTGAGAGAGGGGGTTTATATGTAACACTTATCCCATAACAATACGATTGATAGTATTATAAAAATTATGAGAACATTTATATAAACAAACTCAGTTACAGATAGTGGAGGCATTTATCCTTCTGGAGAAAATAACTATGGGAAAAATGTTTTTAAAAGGAAATTGGAATAAAAAGCTGGTGACTTTCGTGATTCTCATATCAGTAACTGCATCAGTAGCAATAAGTCCTATGCTTTTAGCTGATCCGGGGTTTAGAGTCCGTGTACCGAATGTTTCAGTAACTATGGTAGAAACCTATCCGGGTACTCATAGTTATTTTGATGCTACTCTGAGCGGAATTGGTGGTCCAGGTGCTGGATACGACGTATATGATGGGACTTTCATAAGTTGGTGTTGCGACCAACATAATTATATTTATCCAGGAACATCTTATTCTGTTCAGCTTTATTCGACGTATAATCCATTAATGCCATGGCCTGATCCTGATTGGAATAAAGTGAACTATCTCCTAAATCATAAGGTGGGTACTCCAGATCAAATACAGAGTGCAATATGGTACTTTATCAATGGAGGATATTCTGGTTCAGATTCAATTATTTTAGGAATGATTAATGCTGCTCTTGCTCATGGTGTAGATTTTATTCCTCAAGAAGGACAAATCTGTGCTGTACTCTGTGATGCAGGCCCAACAATTCAACACACATTTATCGAGGTAATAGTTCCTCCTCCTCCTTGCACTGTATATGTAGATAAGACCTATACAGTTTCTACACCTGGTTACGGATATGATCATTTTAAAATCATTCAAGATGGTGTCGATGCTGTGTGTTATACAGGAACAGTTATCGTACATAATGGAATATATAACGAGCAAGTGACAATCAATAAACCTATTACTTTACAAAATGGGTCTTTACCAATTATCGATGGCGGTGGAAGTGGTAATGGAATCACTATTGCTGCAAATGGTGTAACCATAAATGGTTTTGAAATAAGAAACTGTGCCAATGGAATATATAGCTATGGAACACATAATTCTATTATTAAAAACAATATTATCCATAATAATTTAAACGCAGGGTCAGGGTATGCTGGGTGCGGTATTCTGTTCTGGTCAGATGTTAATGACTTTGATGGTAACCAAATTTTGAATAACCATATATATAACAATGATAGGCAAGGAATCTATATTGGTGGCTCATATAATAACGCCATAATTTCTGCAGGAAACACAATTTCTGGTAACACGATATACAACAACGGTCTTAACACACTTGCAAATCCTCCTGACAATTCTGCATATGGTATTCAGCTTTCTTATGCTGATAGTAATACAATCAGGAATAATGATATTTATGGGCATATCTGGGATATTACTGGGAGTGGTTATTGGTTTGGACAAGGGATCTATCTTAACAATGCGTATGACAATACAGTAGAATATAATGAACTTCATAGCAATAACTATGGAGTTGTGCAATATACAGATGGTGGGAGAACCTTGGGAACAAATCACGTTGATCATAATAATATAGTTAGTAATACTAAGTATGGTATTAGAAACTATGATTCAATTCAAATGGATGCAACATGTAACTGGTGGGGCGATATCTCTGGGCCTAGTGGACAAGGTACTGGTTCCGGTGATCCAGTGAGTACGAATGTTCTCTATTGTCCGTGGCTTGATGCGAAGTATCCACAGGGTAGTTGTAATGGTATCGGTACTATTAGTGTGAATATTGGTGGACCGTATTTCGCGAGGCCGTCTAATAGTTGGACTGTTTTCTTCTGTGGTAAGTGTATTTTCCGTGACTTCTGTGCAGACGGGACTGGTACATGGACTTATTTATGGAATTATGGTGATGGGACGACTTCAACTTCACAATGTGGTAGTCATACGTATACACCGAATTGTCCTGATAAGGGTGGTAGTGTTGCATATACTGTAACTTTTACGGCTACGTATACTAGTGGTAGTTTCCATACGTCTTATACTGCTACAACGAAGGTGATAGCATATTGTTCAGATAATGATCCACCGGTTGTTCAGTTGCTTGATCCAACTGGTGGTGGGACTCTTAGTGGAACGGTAACTGTTCGCTGGTTTGCTCTTGATGCTGTTATGCTGAGCCATTTACCAATCTACCTGTATTACAGTGCTGATAATGGCGCTACCTGGAGACCGCTTACTCCTGATGTGTTGTATAATAACGTTGATGACAGCCATGGGGACTACAAATGGTCGACCACTGGGTTATCTGATGGTCAGTACATGATCATGGTGGAAGCCATCGATAACTATAACAATATTGGAGTAGCGACAAGCAATCCATTTACAATTGGTAATGGAGTTGCTGGTGCGGTGATATCTGATGTTCAAATCATGGATACAACCATTGACAGTAATCGCTGGGTGAAAAATACTGATACGATAGAAATCACTGCAGGTATCACCGGTGGTTCGAGCTTGAATCGCCAGGATATCACGGCGGATCTTTCTGCCTTTGGTGAAGGAAAAGCTATTACCGCGAATAGTTACGATGGGTTTACAGCAACATGGAGCCTGAACAACGTTCAGTGTAACCCATCAGATGGAACTCTTACAATCACGGTTACGGTTGGTGATCACAGTAAGAGTGACACAATTCAATCAGATAACTCTGGACCCGCAGCAACCATCATTAAACCAACAAGTGGGGTGTACTTCCTTAATACGAAAATATTCCCGTTCACACCACGAACAATTATCATTGGATCAATCACAATGCAAATAGCTGCCACAGACACCTCAGGAATAGACAGAGTAGATTTCATTGTTGATGGTGGTGTCATTAAGCAGACAGTAAACACAGAACCATTTGTGTGGTACATGAACCAGAGACTCAAAGGGACACATACGCTTGAATACATCGTCTACGATTTCGCTGGAAATACAAATACACTTTCGACAGTAGCAAAATTTCTGTAAAGTATTCAGCTCAGCCTAAAACATACCCGCCTAGGAATCTAAGGGGAAACTACCCCTTTATCCTCTTTTTTTTTTAACGTGATGGTTATAGAGCGAGTATTTTAAAAAAAACAGGATTTTGCTTCTTAAAAAGAGATTTTATGGAAAGAAGAAAATAACATGTTTCATAGAAAATACTACTATAGCTAGCACTTTTCCATTTTTTACTATAAAAATAGCATATTTGCCATATATAGTTATAGTGTATAGGATACGATGCAATTTCAAGGAAAATATTAGCAGTATTAACAACAAAAAAAGAGGATCATTCTGTTATTGATATTTTGAGAATTTTGAATAAAAAACCAGGCTTATATCTTTTGGACAGGAGAGATTGTATATTAACAGTTGTTGCAAATCCAATGCTTATTTTTATATTTTATAAAAACTATTTTTAGAAAGATTTAAAAAGAATCAAGGGATACTTACTCGTAGCGGAGGCAAAGTATTATGGGTAAAGTAGTCAAGGGTAAAACTTTGGTTTTTGTGATAATAGCGTTGTTTATCGGGGCTAGTGTTTTTCCGAGTATAAGTGGCAATCAAAATGAAATTATTAAAAATAATTCAAACTCGCTTAATCCAATCTCCAGTGAAAGAAACAATATTAAAAACGATTTGAATCCCCCAAAAACTTTGGGTTTCACTAATGATTTAGTTGGTTATTGGAGTTTTGATAATCAAGCTAATCCTGGATATGATAGTTCCGGGAATGGGAATGTTGGAACAAATAATGGTGCAACCTGGGTAAGTAATGGTAAAGTGAATGGAGCGTTAAGTTTTGATGGTATCGATGATAATGTCCAGATACCAGATAGTCCCTCCTTGCATTTAGCTAGTTTCACGGTTATGGTATGGGCTCAAGCAGTAGCTAAATTTGGAGCTTATAGAACTATTCTAACTAAAGACAACGCAGGTCAATCTGAATTCTGGTTTGGATATGCAAGTAATAATAAACTTGATTTCAAGTTTAATGGACAATCGGGATTAAATATCAATGGTCCCTCACAAAAAATAATAACGGATAGTGGATGGCACTTCCTTGTCGGCGTGTATGATGGATCTAATATAATGGTGTATGTTGATGGTGTCCTTGATGCTTCAAAGGTATATGGACCTATGACTGTGGGAACCGGTACAGTAAACATGGGTATTACTCGCTTTTGGGGCGACAACTGTTTCCAAGGAGTTTTAGACGAGGCTGCCATCTTCAATATAGCATTAACTTCTACTGAAATTATGAATTTTTATCATAAAAGTTTACCTGGATATGGTTACTTCACACCACCTATCACAATAAAAACCGTGGGGACTCCTAAATACGGTGTTAACGATGAATACGTGAAATCATCTACAAAGATTAATCTTACAACTACTCACGATGGCGGTGTTAGTACAATATATTATCGGATATGGAACAAGAATAGATGGACAAATTGGATAAAATATTCTGGTGATTTCACCCTCTCCGGCGAAGGGAAACATTATCTAGAAGACTATTCAATTGACATCATAGGAAATATCGAGAATGTTCATAATCAAACTCATTCTGTTGATGATACACCACCAATAAGTGATATTATTATGTTATATCTGATACCACCTAATCTTCTCCCCTCTTACGGTTTAAAACTTGTGATACTAAAACCGAGGGAGACTGGTGTATGTAAAGTAGGAGTACAATCCTTATATTATAGGACTCTCGATGAATATGGATGGTCAGACTGGAAAACAGGTGTACTAGATATAATGGGGCTGTGTAGACTCAAATTATCCGAAGATATACAAGCGATCCGATACTATTCAGTGGACCTTCTTGGAAATACTGAAACCGTAAAGCAGTGTGATTTCACATCTTAGTTTTCATAATTAGGTTGACGAAAGAAGAACACCCCGCTCTTTTCTTTCACTCATACTAGAGATGAGATCAACGTAACAAATTATCATAAGAATGCGGTGTTCTTCTTAAAATTCATCAGTGATTTTTCGTAAAGCATCGATGACGCCGTCAAGGGGTTTTATTATTTTTAATGCCTCCATTTTACTCCCCTTGAGTTTCAACCTGTTTTTTAAGAGCGCCATTGCCGTCCCTAACTTCCCTTCGAGGATCTCTTTATAGGTACCATAGTTTCCTCGTATAACAAAAACTGCTTCTTTTCCTTCAACAGTATCACCGGTGTTAACTTTAAAATCATGTATTTTTCCATCCTTGAATTCCCAGTAGAAATTCATTGTTGTATCATGAGGAGGAATATGTTCTATTATCCCGACTAATGATGTGGTGATATGTTTCAGGTCTTTTTCTGGATCGAGTTTTTCAAGGATATTTTTACCACATTCAATCCATTGTTCTGACAAAAATTTTACCATTGTTCGAACTCTCCCAATACGGAGTGAAGCACGTCTCGAAACATCACTTGTTCTTCTTTCGTTAATCCTTTTAACAACGGGTACAGAACGTGTTCTTTCCGATAGATGCCTTTAAAGAGATAATTAATAAGGGTAAAGATACCACCCAGCATGAGTGATTTCTCCGTTGTTTCAAGTAATGTTGTACTTATTCTGTTCGCTACCTCAGGATCATTATGATCATAAAAATAATCGTATTCAATGTAGATAAACTTCCCATTATCCAAAGGACTAATGAAACCAAGTGCATGCTCCAAGTTATATTTCGTTCCTACGTCTGCAAACATATGAACCCATTTCAGGATATGATCTGTATCCCCGGCCCATATTGCTCCCCCTGGCCCCATCGTCATCCGCTGTCTCATTAATCGCGAAGGTAAGATACGGAATGCATGAAGCCAAACAACATCCGACATTTCAGGTTTTGAATAAACTTTTTTGAAAAAATCCTGCAAATCTTTATCATACACGTTAGCTAATTGCTCAGGTGATGCATTCAAACCTTTCTCAAAATGTGTTCTCATGGGACCAGCGAAGATCGCCTTCAGAGGATCTTCTTCCTCTGAAAGAATCCTCAGGAAATCACTATCTTTCAATGAAGCCAGTTTCGGTGAACCCAATATTAAATTTTTCAGCATGGCATGATCAATAGTATATTCTGCCATTTCTTCGACAATTTTTTTATCATCTTTATTACAGATCACATCAACCACATATCTGAGTTTGAGATAGTTTTTACATATATCCTCAAAATCTTTCGCAATCTGCGGTGTTGGACAAATAAATTCAGCGAGATATTTATAAGAAAGAACAGCAAGCGATAAACCCACACCACGTTTCCCGAGCGTGATAACCATATCCAAGGCGTCTTCAAGGTTATCAAATGGGACGAACACTGCTTCTTCATCATCAAAAACAGGATACAGTTTTACTGTTGTTTCAGTGATGATATATGGAGGACTCAACGATATGTCCGTGAATCCATGTTCAGTCGTATACGGGTTTAATATTTCCCGATCACGATGATTTTTAATATCTCCGTCGTTATCCACAAGTTCGAGATCAATAAAATTATCTGCAAAACAACCATAGGCATTTCCCCAAGTCGTGACAACACCCGTTGTTGCGATATTCGCACAAACATGAGCCCCTGCTTCCGCAACATTTGCCCTTAATTTGTGCGTATAAGCTGCTTTTTGCAGTTCAAAAGAAGTGATTCCAGCACCTACAATTGCGGTACTATTCTCAGGATGAATTTCAAGCGTATTGAGTCGTAACAGATCAATGACAATACCTTCATCCAAGCTCGTAGCATTTGATAATATTGTTGGCGTCGCGACTGATAAAGCTGTTCCACCACTTCGTGGCAGAAAAGGGATATTATGTTTATTTGCGTATTTTATAATCTGTGATACTTGCTCTGTGTTTTCTGGCATAACAATATAGAAATTTAATTCGACATCTGGAGGAATAATTGATCTCACATAGGAGGAAATAATAATGGGATCATTGGTCGCCCATTTCTCCCCAACAATTTCACGGAGTCCTCGGAGAATATCATCCTCGGGAACACTTTGAAAGTTCTCCTTATCTAAGGTATCGACATACTCCTTCAATGCCCGAGCAACTTTCTCGGGTCTCAATTGCGTAGCAAAATTACACTGCTTGTCACAAATACCGCAAAGAGGACAGGAATTCACAATATCAAAAAGTTTCTCTGTTGGTTTTACCCGACCAGACGCTAATGCTTTTACAATCTCCATACGTCCCTGTGGCCAATATGCTAAAAAACCATGTTTTTTCCCTGAAGGACACAAACCTGTGCCAAGAAAATCGATTCGACACATCCCACAATGAGTCCCTTTCTCGGCTATCTTGACTGCGTCTTCTAAACTTGTTTTTTCCATAGACGTCACTTTCTGAGATGTCAGGTTTTCTCCTGTGTTACAACTGTTATGATATTTTGATGTGGTGACCCTTATTAAATGTTTTCTCTCTTAGGGACAGTAGAAATCCTCAGTGATGCTATGTGATATCCATTAAAAAGAGAGAATCTCCGGATTTCCCCATACAGGGAAGGTTTGACGATATACAAGAGGGGAACAGAACAGACCATGGCATATCCTCCCTGAATACTGCTGTTCAAATATAGGATGGGGTATCAAGACGTAAGTCCTCTTAATCGACTGCCGAACAGCAACAAGGTACTACACCGAGCTGTACATACATTTGGGATTGTATTTAACTCAGAGAGAACACATCTACATTTTTTTATGATCAACGTCAATAAAAAAACAATACGAGAAATCAGCGTATCGTCACTCGTCACAAAGGAGATACATCGGACCAGTGTCTTTTCTCCAACTAGCCTACGAGTGCCGTTTTTTTTACTTCTTACAGTCAGCACCAGAATATAGGCAGTGAACGCCTTTCCCGCATCCATGGTCCTTTCTTTTTTTTAAAAAAACCTTTTATTTGAGTGGGCTGTTCGATGTGGCGCTGCACGAACTGCGGCTACAAAGAAATCTTAGCGCCGTTCATCGCCATAAAAGCTCATCTCAGAACCTAGCTTATATGCTATAGTATAATTGAGTTAGTTTTCGATTAGTTTTTTCGTTAGCTCTTGCGTTAGCTCTGCGTTAGCTCTTGCGTTAGCTCTGCGTTAGCTCTTGCGTTAGCTCTTTTTTTTGTTCATTTTTACTTTTTTACCAAGGCAAAAGTTACTCTCCATCGCAAAGAATTCCTCGTCATACAACTCACTCGAGCGATAGATACGTTAGTAACCTTTGTAAAAGAATAGGTGGCAGAATCAGGAGCAGACACGCCCCCTCTGATCGAACCACCTGGTCACCTCAATACCAGGGTCATGACAGGAGACCACAGAGACGCACTCGGAGAAAAACCCTGAGTGCAAAACGTAATATTTTTTTTCCAGAGACGACAACACCAGTCTCATTTAATCATCGAAATGTATGAAAAAAGAACGAAATAGATACCGTGGGATACCAATCTATTCCTAAACGAGTAACTCTCTGTCTCAATAGGCCTTTTTAGGTTTTATTTCAATGGATTCTGGCGGCCCTGCAATAGATTGTGAAGGAACTGTGTGAGTAAGGACATCATCTGCATGCTCTTGCTTGTCGGCATGGTAATCGCCAGGGGATCTGACCAGGCGCTCTCAGCCCCCGAGCTATCTTTGGCTTTCACTTTGATGCTATAAAGGCCTTTCGCACTCCAGATTTTCTGAGCACTTACCTGAGTTCCTGAAGCGAACGGTCCAAGCCATCCACTTTGTGTACCATCACCCCAGTTCCAGAGGTAGTACACTTGATTCCCATCTGGATCCGTTGTATTCGTGGTATAGGTATATTCGACATTTACTTTCCCACTGACTTGACCGGATGGTTTTGTTGGTTTGTTGGGCGCCGTATTTTTTGATGTTACTGTGACGTGGATGATCGGGCTGTACCACCAGGTGTGTCCAACGATTTTTTCGGTACCATCACTTCCGTTAAGTTCTTCATAATAGGAATCGTTTGTCCTTTCCTTCAGAAGTCTCAAGTATGAATTACTTCTATATACATCAGGACGCAGAACATTTGCATAAATCTGATCAACTTGGGATTTTGCAACAAAATAGTATTCACCGGGGGTGGAGACCGTGATATTCTCGTGATACGTAGTTTTTTGTGTTTGTCCGTTGTTTGCATTGTCCCATCCCGTTCCCCCATAGTAATCCCCATTGTGCTCATTATGATCAGTCGTAAAATATTCTGGGTTTTTGATTGGGTCTGGATTTGTACCCCACTGGATAGAGGTATGATCTACAACGAGACTGCCGTTCACCTGCCAATTGAGAGGGACGACGCTATTACGAGAAACAATAGTATTGTTCTCAATGGTTCCATGTTGCCATAAAACAGAAGGTTGAGCGAGATCAGTTTGATGCAAAACGAAACGACGTACCTCTGCACCAAATCTATTTACAGTATCATTTCCAAATGTTGATACAGAGGGGTTTTTTGTATTTGACATTTCAGGGGAAAGCCACAGGATACCAGCACCCGGGTAATTTCCCTTCACCCAGGGGTCCTCCACCGGGTTTTTCACAACATCAGCACCATATGCCCAAAGACAAATTCCTCCTTGTACTTGATATCCTACTGTTTCAGGAATAGGACCAATACTGTATTTGTCAAGGTTTCCTCCATAATCGCCGATATAGTTCCCTAATCGAAGACTTGAGGCATCAAAGAAGAAGAAATCAGGAGGAGCATAACTATAAGAATATCCTGTGATTGGGCTTGTTCCTTGTATGTCACTATGCGTAGAGCCCCAGGGATAGAGTAACAATCGTGCACCACCATGGATATCACATCCTACTCGTATCGTATGATTGTCAACAAATGCAGTAAGTGTTTTTCCATTTACACTTGCCCAAATACCACCCGTTGGCTCTCCAGGGCCGTCATAATCTGCTTCTCTGTTCAGATCCCATCCATTCCCATCTACTCGTTGGACATGGTCAAATCCATAGGGATTATGTGAGACTTCAATGTAGATTTCTCTATTATCAATAAGCCACCGTAACCAATCCTTTGAATAGTTCTTGCATGGTTCATCTGTAAATGCCATACGCATAAGCCAATCAGTAAACCAATACAACCCTATTGTTCCAACAGTTTCATCACCGTGCGGGCCGCCAAGGAAAAGAACTTCTGGTTTATGTAAACCTCGTGACTCGTTAGTTATTCGTACATAATATAAATCATACCCACCAGTGGCTTTCCCCGTATGATACATTTCGTTTGCTTTGAATACCTCAATATAATTAGGATAACGGGCTTCAAGATCTTGGTACCAGCTGACAAGCTGTGCATAGGTTGCTGGTTTGTTATACCAACTCGGGCCGAAGGTCCCTAAATCATCTGTTCCTTGGTTAGTTTGCGTATCAGTGGTTTGCTTCTGCATTTCCTGTGAATACGCAAAAACAGGTTGGATGGTAGGAAGCAGTGTAATACATACAATTCCAATAATAAGGACGTTTAATAGATGTTTCATCATAATACCCCTTGTGTTAATATAGACCCTTTTGATATAAAACTTTCTATTATGAAAAAGTCCAAAAAATTCTTTAGGAAATTTCGGTTTTTTTCAGTTTAGTCATTTCAGCTTGCCGCTTCGAATATTCCTGAATGAGACGACTCAAAGAAACCTCGCCAATCAGTCGTTCATTTTCATCAACAACGGGGAGTTGTTTGATTTTATGTTGTTTCATCTTCGTTATCACATCGATTATTTTTTCGTTTCGATCTGTAATGATTGGTCGTTTGGACATAATCTCCTCCGCTGTCGTTTCCAGCCCGTATTGAAATGATTGAAGCGTAGGTTTATTAAAAGATTGCAGAGGAGTATAGGCGGGTGCAAAAAGCTGGAGTGTATCCGACTCAGTAATAACCCCAAGAACATGTAATGAGATAGTATCGTCAACGACCCAGACATGATTTTGTTTACCCAGCAGCAAGAAAACTTGTTCAATAGAATCCGTTTTTTCTACATAGGAAGGCTTTGCATTCGTGGACTCGAAAAGGTCTTTTACCTTGGTTTCATATAACGCAGTAATCGCTGAATGTTTTTCACTCATCATCTTCAGTAGTATTAATCATGAGACGGTTATTTAAAATCTCTGAGAATCGATTTTTCCATGATTTTAAATACCAAGAATTGATACCCATTTTCAAAGATTTATTGTGAAGGGATGCACGGGATGTTACTAGAAATTACGCTAGCAATTATTTTTGCAAAAATCTTCAATATTCTCTTTGAAAAGATGAAACAACCAGGAGTCATCGGAGAAATAATCGCCGGTATCGTTCTTGGCCCGTGTCTCCTTGGAGCTTTTTCAGGTGCAACATTAACTCTCTTTGGTACATCAGTGTTCAAGTTTTCCTTTAATTTAGCATCCCCTGAGTTTAAAGAAATCGCGTATATCGGGGTGATCTTTCTCCTTTTTACCGTCGGATTAGAAGTAAACATGGGCGAGTTAAAAAAAACAAAGAAGACAGGTTTTTTTGTCGGAATCTTTGGTATTCTTATTCCTTTCATTCTTGGATATCTTGTCGGGATAATCTTCCATATGAATACAATACAAAGTGCAGTTATTGGCACTATTTTTCTTGCGACATCAACAACCATGGCGATCCGTATCCTCTCAGACATGGACTTGCTATCGACACGTGTTGGATTAGCTCTCTATACCGTACTGGTCATCAATGATGTGATAGCAATGATTATTTTCGCTTTAGTATTTAGCTCTGGTAATTCATTTATCGTCCTCTTACAAGTTGCCTTTTTCTTCCTCTTTACCATCGGAGTAGGATTTATTATCATTGCATATTCAAAAAAAAGGAAAGTCACACGAAAAGCACCAATCATTATCCTGACCATGGGATTAGTAATTTGTTTTATTTATGCGTCATTAGCTGATACAATGGGTATTACCGCTATTATCGGTGCATTTATCGCAGGTCTTTTTATCGGAAGAACACCACAAGCAAATATAATCACTGATTATATTAAAACCATTGGCTATGCGTTTTTCATCCCTCTGTTCTTCGTCTGGATTGGAGCAAGCTTTAACTTTTTATACATCCTACACTCCACACAAATAACTTCACTGCTCATATTTATTTTTGTTTTTGTAGTCTTTGGACTCACAGGAAACCTACTTGGAGGTTTCATCGGAGGAAGACTTTCAGGACTCAGCAAAAGAGAATCTCTCAGCATCGGTATTGGAACGATGCCTGTTATGTCAGTTGCATTGATTGTTGTCACCACAGGAATTGACCGAAACATGTTTGGAGACCCAACCGGTCTCATGGCCAATATGCTCAGAACCGCAACTCTTTTCTTAATTCTTACAAGCTGCATCCTTGCACCCACACTCCTAAAAAGAAGCATGAAATCCCCGCTTTTCAAACAAATAGGAAAATCGAAAACAAAACCCTCTTTCTATCATCATCCTCACTGTCCTGAGTGTTTCTCTGCACTTCGATTAGATCCCGCGAACAACAAATGGTACTGTGATACCTGTCAGAGCTATACCGAAATAAGAAAAAAAGCACCGACCTTCACTGTGAATCATGAAGAAAAAACAGACAATAACATCAAATATTTCATTGGAGCAGGAACGATTCTATTGTGCGTGTACGTTATTCAAAGTTCAGGTACCATGGGTCTGTATGAAAAAATCTCCGCAATCATCGGAATCTTTATAGGAACAACCCTAGGATTCCTCATAATAAAGTATCTTTTTTCAAAACAAAAAATCGCCTCGTAGCGAGAACCGAAAACACTAGAAAAGAATTTTTTTATTAATAATGTTTAAATCCGATCAAAACATTGACAAAAAAAAACAGAGGCGCCATTATGATTGATTTCACCTACGCAATTTCAACTAAAATCCTGTTTGGGAAAAATAAAATTGAGCGACTTGGTGAAGAACTCAAACAATACGGGAAAAATATCCTGTTTGTCTACGGTGGAGGAAGTATTAAAAAAACCGGGCTATATGATTCGATAACGAATATCTTTACGAGAAATTCTATCGTCTATCATGAGCTTCCTGGCGTGCAACCAAATCCCCGGATCACTAGTGTACGACAGGGGATAAAACTCTGCAGAGAACAGAACATTGAGAGTATTATCGCAGTAGGTGGCGGGAGTGTTATTGATTGTGCAAAAACAATAGCAACAGGTGTATACCATAAGGGAGATCCCTGGGACTTGTTCCTCTTCGGAGACTCCACAATAAAAAAAGCATTACCCCTAGGAACCATCTTGACGGTCGCAGGAACCGGCTCTGAAATGAATGGGAATGCGGTGATATCAAATGAAGAAACAGAGGAAAAACTTGCGATCCATAGTGACCTCCTCCGACCAAAGTTTTCTATTCTTGATCCAACCTATACGTTCACCGTGCCGAAGGATCAGACCGCAGCAGGAACCGTTGATATTTTCAGTCATATCCTCGAACAATATTTTAGTCCAACCACCGACGCTTTTGTACAAAACAGACTAGCAGAAAGCCTCCTGAAAACCTGTATCTACTATGGGCCTATAGCACTCAAAGAACCGACGAATTACGAAGCACGAGCGCAGTTAATGTGGACAAGTAGCTTAGCGCTGAACGGACTGTTAGGCTATGGGAGGATCACGGATTGGGCGACCCATGCCATCGAACACGCGGTAAGCGCGGCCTACGATGTCACCCATGGGACGGGTTTAGCAATCTTAACCCCGTATTGGATGGAGTATGTCCTCAGTGAAGAAACCACAGATAAGTTTGTGGAATACGCACAAAACGTATGGCAGGCAAACGGCAAAAACGATCTCGCAATCGCAAGAAAAGGAATCGAAAAAACACGAGAGTTTTTTACAAGCCTTGGAATACAGAAAACATTACGAGACGTCGGAGTACAAGAAAACAAACTCGAGAGCATAGCTGAGAAAACTGTTTTGTACGGAGAAATCGGCAAATTCAAAAAACTAGGGAAAAACGATATCCTGGCGATTCTCAAAAACGCGTTCTAACACAGAGGAAAAAGGAGACAGTCTGAGAAATCAGAGGTCTTTACACTATCCCCTCGTCACAGTATCCCTTGTTCTTTTCCGATGTTTCAGTTCAACATAGCGAGCAATCATCAGGCATAACATCACTATCGCGCACCCGATCATAAACAACAACACCCCCGGTCCTCCATATCGGTCAAAAATCGCTGCGACTGTAGGCACCCCAACAAACATCCCTGCGCTAATCACAATACTATAGACTGCCATCGTCACCCCACGTGTTTTCTCCTGAGCCTCATCTGCAAGAGACGACAACGCAGACGGACCAAACGCAAGAGCCATTAGCCCAAAAGCCCCAAGAAGCGGCCAGAACCTAAGGATACTATTTTTCACATCCTCTCCATTGGGTGTCGGAGCAACACCATACCCAATTCCAATCACTGTCATTAACCCAACAAACCCGATAGTACCCACCATCATAATCGGCAGACGACCATATTTATCAGACAATCGCCCATAAAAAACCTGTGTCAGAATCAGTACAACCCCTGCACCACCGATAAGGGCTGAGAGAAGAACCGGCGAAATCGTAAGAATACCCTGAGACGTTGAGACTGTTAGAAACGTCATCACTGCCCCGATAATCATAAACACGATAAACCACGGAAGCGTCAGCAGAAGAATCGAACGTTCTTTGAGCACACCAATAATCGTATCAAACCTGATTTTCTTGGAGAGAACATCATGTTTCTTCGGCTCCGTGATATTTACAAGACAATACACAACCCCAAACAACGCCATAACGCCAGCAATCACAAACGTCTGCCAGAGTGCACCTTTTAAAAATTCAAGGAATAATACCCCCACTGCGTAGCCAACAACCCATCCAAGCATATTGAACGCATCAAATGCGCCCATTTCCCGTCCTCGTCTGTTCTCTGGCGCGTAATCGGTTAAGAGAGCTAATGATGAAACAAGGATAGCACCTGCAGCCATCCCATGAGCCGCATTTATACAAAAGATCACATAGAGGTTTTTTGTCAGTGACAGAAGAAAAAGAAACAGTGCTGCAGTGAGAAGACCGGATACTAAGACAATTTTTCTCCCATACCGATCCACCACCGCTCCGATAAACAAAACAGTACCCATCTCAAATAAGGGTGAAGCCGCGGCAACAACACCATACCCAATAAACTTCGTGGTAATATTCAAATAAATAGGGAGCGTCGCCAGCATAATACCAAAACTAGCACGAATAAAAAACGTTGAGATATATAATGACGAAAGCAGACGAAGATAAAACCGATCATACATAGTAGTTCACCTACGTAAAAAAGTGGAGCTTTAAATAGATTCTTCTGGGAAATTCCATGAGCCACAAAGACATACCACAAGAAAATAAAAATTAATGGCCATAAATATTTATACATCGATGCGATTGTATTGTACGTAGGAGATGAATGCAATGAAAAATATTTTAACGGATCAACCTGTGCGTGCTCCAATGCCAACTGATAAAAACATGCCATCAGAATCACCGGTGGCTAACGAACCTAGCTCTGAACAAGCAATCAAAGGCTTGAAAATCGACAACATGCTCTATTGTCTCGACATCGGGAAAGAAAAATATCTTTTCGCAACAGAAGATGAAGCAATTGAGCAACTCAGAAAACTCGATAAAAAGAACATCAACCCGGATAGCTCTCAAATCGCTCAGATCACCACAACAGGGAACACCTGGAAACTGACACAAGTTCCCTGGTCACATATTGCGGTTAAACTTCTCTAAGAGAAACAACATCTTGCTCTGATTCTTCTTTTCTCTAGTACCTTCGATGCTGTTGAAGTATTCGACTCATTAGAAAAAGAACACAACACCCATGATGATGAAGACGACTGCTGCGACTCTTGTCAGCACCTTTTTATTCATTCGTTCTACAATGAATTTCCAAAAATACACAGCCATAATCGATATCGATTATCTCTTCTAAGATACGTTTCCCTCTCTAGTGATCATTAGAGATACTCGAATGTGTGATAGGAGATAAATTACTTTTTATTTTTATCAACTCAGAATATGGTACTTCACTTTTTTGCGGTCAAATTCCTGTTTGATCATCTCAATCTGTTCCTTTCCTAATGTTTGGAAAGTGATAACGATCTTGACGTAGCCGACTGGTACTGCGGTCGTACATCGATCATGAGCAATGGATTGCACGTTTGCCCCAAAATCCGCAAGAATCGTAAGAAGATCTTTCAGTACTTTTGGTTTATCAAGGGCTGTTACAGAAACCTTCACAAGGAGTTTATGTCGCATCATGCCTCGTTCGATGATCTGCGTGAGAAGCGAAAGATTTACGTTTCCTCCGCTCAGAACCGCGACAACGTTCTTCTTAGGGAATGAAACCTTTTTACTTAATAAAACCGCAAGCGCGACTGCCCCTGCCGGCTCCACAACCAGTTTCGTCCTCTGCAGTAACAAGTAAAGGGCGTTAGCGATCTCCTCATCGTTCGCAGTCACCACCTCATCGACATATTGTTGTGCCAGTGCGAACGTCAGTTCTTTCGGCGTCTTTACCGCTATTCCATCAGCGATGGTCATAATACTTTTCAGCGGTACGATCTTATTCTGTTCCAGTGAGAGCTTCATCGACTGTGCGCCTTCTGCTTCGACTCCGATGATTTTTACTTTTGGTTTGAGTGTTTTACATGCAAGCGCAATTCCACCGATGAGCCCCCCACCGCCGATAGGAACAAGTATCACATCAACCTGGGGTAACACCTCAAAAATCTCAATCCCAATCGTCCCTTGTCCAGCAATGACAAAATCATCATTAAACGCATGCACAAATATCATCTTTTTTTCTTCCGCGTACTTTTTGGCAGCTAATGCCGCGTCATCATACGTGATTCCTTCAAGAATAACCGTTGCTCCATAGGATTTTGTCGCGATGATTTTCGTCGGCGGCGTATAAATCGGCATAAAAACGGTGCTGTTCACACCCATTAGTGTCGAGGCGTACGCGACACCTTGTGCATGATTCCCAGCAGAAGCGCAGACGACACCAAATTTTCGCTCTTCTTTTGTGAGATGATAGATTTTGTTGTATGCTCCACGGATCTTAAACGAACCGGTCGTCTGAAGATTCTCCTCTTTTAGGTAGAGGTTTGCTTTTATCATCTGTGAAAACGTCTTTGATCTCTCCAATGGCGTCCGTCTTACGACCGGCTTGAGAATTTCATAGGCTTCTTGTATGTCTTTAAAGGTCAGCATCGATTACTCCTCACAAGAAGGGCATTGAGAAAATCTTTTACGTTCATTCCTTGCTTTAGCCCTACGAGTTTTGCGTTCTCCGATACTTCAACCACATCCGCATTGAGCATGTCATCGAACGTCTTCACCCCCGTGACTTTCCCTGCTATGTCACCATATTTATTAGCTGCATTCATGTTGAGATATCCACACATAACGTATCCTTTCTTTGCCTGTATAATAAGCAATGGGGCTTTCCCAAGATCAATACAATATCCGGTTGCCTCACCGTGTTCGAGTGAAATGGTGTGCGTCTTCATTGTTCCCTCGCTTAGCAATAGGTTATCCTATGCTACCTCCATCGACTCCATCAGTAATTTTTTTATAAATAAATGTATCGTTCCTCATTGGTACAATATCGTATCCCTCTCGTGTGATCTGATATGAAGAAGCAAAAAGATATTTCCATTATTTTTTTGTTTTCCGAATTTTAAATTCTCCCATCCCTGATGGTATAATCTCCAAATCATCCCCATCATTGATATCATGTGCCTTGGCGAGCTGACTTGGTATGGTTATCACAAGGCTGCTTCCCACCACTCGTGCTTTCCTGGTTAAAGGCATGATCCCCTCCTGCAAATACATGTAATGTATACCTAGATATATATATGTTTCGATTTTTTCAAATATATCTATACACATATCTCTGTCATCAGGATATTCCCACTTTTTTTCTCTTACAAAGAAACCAAAGCATTATCAATAATTATCTCTTACAGGGGTTGGAGTGAGGTACTATGAAGCTCTTTATTGACACCGCAGATTTAAACGAGATCAAAGAACTTGCATCCTGGGGAATCCTTGATGGTGTCACCACGAACCCGACGCTTCTTGCGAAAAGCGGACAATCTTTCCAAGAAATCATCGATGAAATCTTTGACCTTGTTGATGGACCTATCAGCCTTGAAGTGCTCAGTGAAAAAGCAGATGGCATGAGAAAAGAAGCAAAACAGATTATTTCTAAAATCCCGCAGAAATACAGGAAAAACGTCGCCATTAAAATACCGATGACACCTGAAGGACTCAAAGCAGTCAAAGCACTCAGCAAAGAAGGAATAAAGACAAACATGACGCTTATTTTCTCAGCAAGTCAAGCACTTCTCGCGGCAAAGGCAGGTGCGACCTTCATCAGCCCATTCATCGGACGACTCGATGACAACGGACAAGAAGGAATGCAGCTCATAAAGGAAATCATGGATATCTTCTCAAACTACGATATAGAAACCGAAGTCATTGTCGCAAGCATCCGACACCCGATTCATGTGATAGAGGCAGCACGGCTCGGAGCGGACATCGCTACTGTCCCACCTGATGTTATCAGAAAAATGACAAAACACCCCTTGACTGACGCAGGCATCCAAAGCTTCCTGAACGATTGGAAAAAAGTAAAAAAATAAGGAACACGTTCATTGCTAATACAATCTTGTCCAGTATTTTTTTTACCAAATATGACCCCATTCGTGGCTCTTACACTCTGGGCATACAAATTCTATCTGATCATATCTTCCAGACAATTTCATTGGGACCAGAAAATTAATGTCACAATTTTTACAATGATACATATTTATTATGGAATTTCGTCTCCCCTTCATACAGGATATACAACGATTTCAAGTAAAAAAACCTTTCTATGATGAAAATATTATCATTTTTTGTAATAATTATTTGGTTCAATCAAAACCTACCCTTAGAACAGCATGTTTCGTGAACGTTAGTTTGATTGTGTGGGTAACATACTCTTGACATTTCATTAAATATAGTTCCTCTTTATTGAAATTATGAATCAGGGTTTAATCTAAAAGATAAAATCAGTGTAGTATAGGATATGGTACATTTTTACAGAAACATTTAAATATTGTTTTAGATATTTATATTTTTATACGAGGTTAAAGAAATGAAAAAAATAATTATTATCATAAGTGTATTAGCAGTTATTTTACTGTTAAACATACCAGCAATACCTGCAGAGAATTTATTTGTCGTTAAAGAAACAAACAAATCACAACTTCTTGGAAATTTACAAAACCTAAATAATAAAGAGTTTACAGAAAAAATAACGATGAATATTGAACAAATAAAAGAAAAAATAAATGAATTCGAAGGAAAACCAGTTGATAATCCTCCTGCTCAACCTTCATGTCTCGGATTGATTTATTTATTAATTTTATACCTCATAATATATGCAATAAAATTAACATTTAAGGCGATATTTGGTGTTATATCCGGAGTAATAACAAAAATAATACTTATCATAGCTACATTTATTGGTTTGATTACTAAAAATGTGACCAAGGTTATTAATTTTATAATTAAGATCATAACAATACTAAAGGATATCTTTGGCAAAATAACAGGTTGGACATCTAAAACACTAACAGAATTAATAACTATCCTTGTTACAATAATCGGTTTAATATCTAAGGGGATTGGTAATATATTTGTTCGTTTATATAAGGCAGCAGGTGTGTTAATTCGTTTTATACTTGATGTAATCAATTTGATTTACGATATAATATTTTCAACTAATCCCACTCTTCAAAGCCAAAAAAAATAATATAATAACTACCTGTTTCGATTATTAATAATTACACCTGCACTGGGATTCGGATAAACTTTTGCCAGTAAATTACCGTGGTTTATATTGGTTGAAGGACTATCATTTTTCCTGACCTCGAATCGCTTATTTTACGAAGAAAATGATGACTGTATATACTATCATCGGAGAAGCATTAACACGGTATAAACTCATGTCGACTTGACGTAAACAATAGAAAATAGGATTGAATTTAGGTTTTTTCTTATAGTATATAAATCTATCATTACCTTTTAAACAAGTATTGACACGGTTTTAAGACTCATGGTTTTGTGCGAATCAATCATAAAAAAAAGAGGGGATTTATTTTACATCAAGCATGAAGAACAAGAAGACTGTTCCTATTGCTGTTTTTGTAGCGGATGATCCTTCCGCACAGATGGCATCGACTTTTATGGTTGTTTTACCTAAACCGAACACGATGACTGTAACGTTTTCACATAAACCATTGTCGATGTTATGAAGTATCACATGATAACGTTCTAAAAGCGGTAAAATCATCCAAGCGCCTGATAGATTTATATTAATTGAAACATTAGTTGCATTTGCGGTTCCTATGTTTTTAATCTTTACTTTTATACCGAATCCGCCAGTAATCGTACCAATTTCCAACACTGGCTGAGGTGCAATAACGGTTGCGACGGCTGTATCGGTCGCATTAGTACTATTTCCAATATCTCCACTAATACTTGGTACAACACTAGTCCCAACAAACAATGCTATTATTCCAACAACAAATCCTTTCTTAAACCAAATGTTTTTCATAGTCTTTTCCTCCACTCTAATATTTTATACCAATTCCTTCTTTAAAAACCTATACCATCTAAAATAGTGGGGAAAGGGAAATGCGGAGGCATTATAAAAAAAAAACGTAACATTCCCTTTTTTTCCCGTAAGTGTACAATATATAGCCCATCTATATATTAAATTATCTATATTTATATGTGCATTTGTCGATAATGAATAAATTTTTCTATGAGCCAAAAGTATTTATATTTTAAAGAGATAATAATATCTTGGGGAGTCAAGCATATATAAGGTAGAACTTCAGGAGGCGAGTCCTACCTT
>Ga0209777_10003028_pt1 | contig 21305 bp, 20 predicted proteins | sample FrelakmetHBP12HB_FD_187147 | JGI IMG/M metagenome (GOLD analysis project Ga0209777, IMG submission 187147) | Freshwater lake sediment microbial communities from the University of Notre Dame, USA, for methane emissions studies -HBP12 HB (SPAdes)... | ecosystem: Environmental > Aquatic >...
GGGTTTGATTTCAGATAATCATCCACTTCGGCCATAACAATCGCCTCCTTCTGTTGCGACGTCAGTTGCAGATCCAGCCAGAAAGTACTGCCTTCCCCGACCACACTCTGCGCGCCAATGCGGCCGCCCATGGCTTCCACCAGCCCTTTGCTGAGTGCCAGCCCCAACCCGGTGCCCTCCACAAGGTTCGGGTCCAGTTCCAAGCGGTCAAAGGGGATGAAGAGCCGCTCCATTTTTTCAGGAGGGATGCCCGGGCCGGTATCGCGCACTGCCAGATGCAAGAAACCATCCATGAGCAGACTGGCGGTGACCTGGATCTGTCCGCCCTCACGGTTGTATTTCACGGCATTCGAGAGCAGGTTGAGTAGGATCTGTTTTAACCGCTGTTGGTCGGCAGTAACAAAGACATCCTTCGACGAAGGCGTCTTGATCTGGATGGATATGCCGCGCTTATCCGCCAGCGGGCGGATTAAGTCAACCGCCGCATTGAGGGCTTCCTCCAATTGGACTGGCTCCGGCGAGATCTCCATGCGCCCAGATTCGATGCGGGTGATATCCAACACTTCGTTAATCAGGTCCAGCAGGTGGTGGCCCGATTTTAGTATTTGCTCAAGACTGCCCATCTGGTCGGGCGTCAGTTCGTCCATCTGGAGCAGTTGGGTGAAGCCCAGAATGGAATTCAGCGGCGTGCGCAGTTCGTGCGACATGCGCGACAGGAACTCGGACTTGGCCTGGCTGGCGCGTTCGATAGTTTCGCGGGCAAGGCGTTCCACCTTCCTTCGCTTGCGTTCGGAGACTGCCAGTGCTGAGGTGCGCTGTTCGACGCGCTGATCTAGTTCGCGGTTGAGTTGATTTAACGCTTCTTCCGCGCGGCGGCGTTCGCCGATTTCGCGATTGATGAGGTAAGCGGAGGAGATTAACAGAGTAACGGCTATTAACGCACCAAACACCATGACGGAAATTGTGTTTCTCAGGCTGGCGGAGGCCCCGTTGAAGCGCTGTTGAAGCAGCCCTTTCTCCTCATTCTGCATTTCGGTAATCACCTGGCGTATTTCGTCCATTGCCTGCTTGCCTGTAAGGGTCTCTATCGCCTGTTGCGCGGCTTCAAAGCCAGAGTTTCTTCGTAATTCAATGGTTGTCTTCAAAAATGCGAGTTTCTCTGTGGTCAATGATTCCAGGGAATCGAGCCGTTTTTGTTGATTAGGATTATCGCTGGTCAACTGCCGCAATTCCTGAAGATACTGGTTAACCCCGTTATTGGATGAAACTGCGGAGTTGAAGGGTTCAAGAAATATTTCGTTCCCTGTGATAATGAAGCCGCGTTGACCTGTTTCGGCATCGGTAAGTAGCGAGAGAGTATCTGCAAGTTTATTCATGACAGTTAACGTGTGGCTGACCAGGTCGTTGCTGGCGATCAGGGTGCGCAGTTCAAGGGCAATAAACGCAAACACGATCAGGAGAATCAGAATGGCCAAGCCGAAGCCGAGATTGAAGAGTTTGTTAGTGGCGAGACGTTTCATGGAGGATATTCCCTTTTATTATAACGAGCGGGCGAACCAGTTGCTCGGCCGCCGTTTGATGGCAAAATAGCTTATGAGCTTTTGCGGCCGAATCACCAAAATTTATTAAACTTGAGTTCGATATCAAGTTACAGAATCTTTCAAGGGATAACTATATAAGATGATGATGCCGATCAGGTACCACTGCCAGACGCTCGTGTGAGCGAAAATCAATGCCAAATTCCCTTCACTGCCAACGGCGGGTTTGAGAATGGCAGGATCGCGGATTTCTTTGGGTATGGCAGACCTCTATTTAAACAGAAATTAGTCAGGTGGCTCGCGCGATTGAAGAAACGAGCAGCACCTCACCTATCCATCTTATTCGAAAGGAGCTATCTATGTCCCTAAAAAAACCTATCAAATTTCTATTTTTTTGCTGGTTATTGCCCAAACCCTTTCTCCAAAGATATCAACTTGGAAAATAAAAAAGCGTCCTCCTTCTCAGGAGAGCGCTTCGATGTTTCTTTATATAAATTTCTTAGATTGGTTGCAATACCGGTTTGAACTAATACCTAAATATTAGCATCCCGCGTTCGTCGTCTTGCTCACTTATGTGGCGGTTTTTGCTAGTTGACCCAAATATCGAGATCCTGTGTTTCGCATTATCGGCGTCTCGAACCAGCACTTACTCCCAGGATCAGAAACACGATTGCCACTCCAATCAAGAAACCAAGGTTATATTGGCTCCCGTCGTTGTGCACTTCGTACATCTGCACACTCGGATTAATAAATGACACCAAGAGAGTTATCGGGGAGATGACCCCGTGCCAGATGCCGGGCAAGATTCCAGCGATACGACTGTTCGCATCGGCTTTATTGACCAGTGGGTTCGGGCCGGGTAAATTGAGTTGCAGGATGAAGCCAGGTACATTGATTTGACCGTTGGGACTGACCGTACCGGCTTGTGAATTCGGTACAGGAGTATTGATTTGAACGCCAGTGCCGGTAGCACAGCCCGCAACCATTACCAGCATTACACTCATTAGAACGAAAATGGATAGTTTATTCTTCATCGATTACCTCCGGATTTAATTTGATAGAACTGTCGCATAAATGAGCCTACGCAGGTTTACGGTCCGCCGACTGCAAGGGCCTGTCAGACGGCCGAATCACCAAAATTGATACAACGTGCTGTTAGGATAACAACCTGAAATGGAAGATGCAGATCAGGCAACACACCAGATACTCGGGCGTTTGAGGATCAATGCCAAATTCCCTTCACTGCGGGCGGAGAAATTGGAATCCCACCCTCTAAAAGAGGTTTTTTTCGCCTTTTTCTTACCCCAACGACTGTACCATTATCATCCTATTCGAAAGCAGCTATCTACGTCCCTAATAAAACCTATCAAATATCTATTTTTTTACTGTCAATTACCTTATTCTGGCTTGAAATACAACTTTTGTATAAAATCAAATCTCAATTGAGCACCTGCCGATAATTTTTAACTCAATCTATTCTCTTGGAGTCAAGCTTCCCATCTATGCTTTATTTCATTTTTTTGGCTTTGTTCGAGGAACGATGCATTCAACCCGTTCATGTTCAACTTCCATAATTCATCAACCGTAAAACCCTGAGCCGCTAAAGTCAGGTATTCATTATTCAGATCCGTTGAAAACATGGAAGGGTCATCGGTGTTTACAGTGCAATTAAGTCCCGCATCCACCATTTGCCGGATCGGATGGTTCTGGTTAACCTTTATGACTCTTGTGCAGTAGTTACTTTGCGGCGAGATCTCCATTGGTATCTGGCGTTCTTTTAATAATTCAATTAACGCAGGATCTTCCAATGCTCGCAAGCCATGCCCAATCCGTTCAGGGTGCAGCACTTCTAGCACATCTCGAATGACGAAAGGATCGCCAGTTTCCCCTGCATGGGCTACAGTATGAAGTTCCTGGCGCCGGGCCTCGGCGAAAACATCCTCATAGAGTTCGGACGGATAACCAATTTCCTTGCCGCCAATGCCAAGACCGATTCCAATCCCCAGTTCTTTGGCTTTCAATGCAAAGGTCAGTACATCCTCCTGTGATTTTTTTTGAACGCAGGTTTCCCTGGAAATGTCGGGAATGAATTTAATTTCCACTCCATACTTCTGGCTTCCGATTCGAACGCCTTCAGCCAGGGCTGCCATGAGTTCATTCTCCGGCAATCGATGAATATGCAGCGCTGAGCTAAAAAACACCTCGCTATATTGGATGTTCTGCATTGCCTGACGGCTCATAAAATCCACGACCATTTCCGTGAAATCCCGTGGGGTTTTCATACAGCCAACGGTAAGCATATAGATCTCGATAAAATGGTTAAAATCCTTGAACTCGTAGAATGCTTTCCATTCCTGAACGGTTGAAACGGGAAGGGTGATTTTGTTTCGGGTAGCCATCTCGAATATCAGTTCCGGGCTGGTGGCGCCTTCGAGATGGACATGGATCTCCACTTTTGGCATTTGAGTGATCTGGTGGATCAGTTCTTCAGACGGCATTAATGAATGATAGACCTCGGTATAACGCATTCTATGCTCCTAAAAGTTGTGTAATTCCTTGGCGTGAATCAAACCTAAATATTAAAAGTTTACAGTAAAAATTTACTACTTCTTCATTAAGTTCAAAAAACCATTCCGCGGGTAACAATTTTGATTTAACAAGTTTTCAAAAGGGATAAACCGCGGGGAAGGCAGGCAATCCCAATTAAACCACCCAAATTCTGCCACCTCGTCTTCTGCAGCAATCTTTGGTTCACCCGAAAGTAAATCTGCTTGCATCCAGAGCGTTATATAATGTTTGCCTGATTCTTCAAAGATATCATTGGTCACGGCGATAAAACGAACGTTGGTTATTTCAATCCCCACTTCTTCCCGCGTTTCCCGGATCGCGCATACTTCAGGGGTTTCTCCAAATTCCAAATGACCGCCCGGCGTAGCCCAGCTTCCCTCACCATGGGAACCTTTTCTGCGGATGAGCAATATACGCCCATCCTTGATAATCATGGCAGCAACGCCTACTCGTGGAAAGTCCATATTAACTACCCTATTTTCTTTTAATATTTACAAACAAAAATTTCAATCCTTAGGAATTCTTTTTTATATGAGTACTATAGAATACTGCAAATCCTAAGTAATTTTCCAACACACCTCATCCTACAATTAGGTTTACGCATGTGGTTTATTTAATAGATTGTGCAAGATTTTCAAAAATCCGCTTTATTCTCATCTTTTTTGAGATTTTTTGGCGGTATTTTTCAAATCTTCATCAACCCTGAATTTGACTATTTTACTTATCAGCTCCATAGGCAGGGGTTTGTCAATCGGAAATCTCACGGTACCTTTTGAAACCTCATAAACCGATAATTCGTGTTCAAATGCCTTAATACCGCTTGACGTTGGATAGAATCCAATATGCTTTTCATATGCAGCAAAATAGACCAGATTGCCATTGCTCTTGAACGCGGGCATTTGATAACTAATTCTTTCCTCCGCGTCCGGGGCAGAGGCTTTAATTACCTTCCTTAATTCCTTAAGCTTCTTTTGCACATCTTCAGGGAATTGGGCAATGTACTCATCAATTGAGTTAAAAGCCTTTTTATTACTTTCCATGACTTATCCTTTTTTTGATATTTATTCTGGAAAGAACTTCCTAATTATCAATTATACGGACTCTTGAACTATTGCGATTATGCCATAGCATTAAAAAAGCACACTCCATTCAAAGAGCGCTATCTAAGTTGCCTCAGAGCGAATCCGGGGGGGGGGGTCAATTACCAGCGATCGTTAGGTGGTTTTTTTGCTTTAGGTAAAAGGTGCTTTTGCGCACTCATGTGACTAAAAAACGAGATCCATGCAATTTTTTCAATACAGTTTATATTTCACACCAAAGGAAAATCCTCAAAATTTTCTACAATACGACAAATACATTCCACGCTTTGCTCAATATATCTATCCCTGGAGTAGACCTTACCCGCATTGTAGTCCCCTCCATAGCAAGGGATACCTAAAAAGCACACATCTTTACATTTTTCGGTATAGACATCGGTCTCATCCTGATCAGCAACAGGATCAGGACAATAATCATAAATATCAAAATTCATGCCAGATAAACACTGTTTCAGGTAGTTTTGCCAATTTCCACTTTTGCACTTCTCAAAAACAAAATCCTTACGAGTGGGGGTACCGGTTACATCCACTACCAAAACCACATCACTTTTATGCAAAGTGTCCATGACCTCGTAAGCCCCTTGATAATCATCCTCCTCCCCATAAGTTAATTCCAGCTGAAGATTAGATCTATTTAATCTTCCCGAAAAATAGGCTTTCATCACAATATAGACACCGATGAAGTTATCTAATTCACCATAAATAACACCGTCTGGTAAATGCTCTAAAGAGTGCTTTTCAAAGCCCGTATCGGCATGACAAGAGATAACCAATTTTCTATCTTTCATATTCGCCTCCGTCTTGGAAAGCGACTGGCAAGCCAACTATCGATTCTTTTTACCCGTTGTATAGACTAATTATGCCACGCGATAAAAAAGCTCCCTTCATTTCTGTAATTCACTTTTTCACCTCAGCTTGTTACTTGGTCAAAAAAAGCTGCGCTCAAACCGCTTTATTGCGCTTATAAATCTCCAGCGCAAAGAGGAATACCCAGATCATAAATGGAATGATCAGCGTTCGTTGGATCAGGCCAAGCCAATCCACAAAGATATTCTGCATTTGCGGAAACTTGGATGCAATGGTTAAAAGGATTAGTGCTGCGGCACTGATCGTCCCCAGGGTGAGGGTCCACCCGCGCAGTAATCTCCAGTTCGGGTCCAGGTTGAACACGCGCAAATACACGAAGCAACTGATCGGCATAAGCATGAAAGCGATCGCGCCCAGGATGCCATGGATCGTCCCGTGGACAGTCACCTGGTCTATTGGAGTACCTGTGGGGTCCATGACAAAGGGACCGGAAAAAAGGTAGCAGAAAGCGATGATCGTGAGCAGGATCAGGCCATTCCGCGCAGCCCTGCCGCTGGGAAACTCGGCAGCCACACAGCGGGTGAACACGAACAGCAGCACGCCGAAAATGATGAAGTTGGTCATCTGTATCCAGCCGCGCGGACCGAGTGACAAGGCACTGACATACATCGCCAGCGGCTGATAACCAGGGCGCAGCCAGCCTTCTAGCGTAAAGGTGGCTACAAAGAGGCAGGCTCCGATCATCCCTGCCCAGGCGGTCAATTGAAGCTGGGCCCTCGTTAATTTTCTCAAATTTAACCTCTTCGAATTAGTTTGAGTGATTTATACCTACCGCTCTGCTATTGATTATACAAACATTTGATTTCATGGAATTATTCAATACAATAAAAAGCGCCTCCATTCGGAGACCGCTTTGAATTATCCTGACAATATTAATTAGGTAGGTTTCAATCCTAGCCTGAACCTAATCCCCTTCACCATTACTAGTGCACCCTGGGTGTGGGTGTACTGAAGAATGTACCCACCTGCCCTCGATAGAGGGTACATACGACTTGGTCCCCTTCGGGGATGCTGGGCGATTTGCGCAGGGGTGGGTAAAGGTGATTATCTAACGGATGGGCTCACCTGCCGCCAATTCTGGCAAGACGAAAAACCCTAATAATTCCTTTTCTGGCTAAGTGCCGCTGCATACCCACGCCGAAGACGGTCAGGTGGTACCAATACTGGGCGACTTTCGGTAAATTCTTGTTTGCCCTGGTTCAATTGACTTCTGGGAGTCGGGTTCGCTGACTCCAGAAGAGGATGCCGAGCAATAATCCCAAGGCAGCGGTCACCGCACCATACTCCCCCAGCAGCAGCCAGGTGCCGCCGGAGTCTGTGGTGAGGGTGTTGAATACATGCAGCATGAAGGCATTATGACTTCCGTGCAGCAGAGCGGCGGTCCACACGCTTCCGGATTTCATTCGAAGCCAGGCAGTGGCAAAGCTTAACCCCACCGCGAAAATTGTGAAGCAGACCAGGCTGTATGGCAGGGGGGTGTTGCCCAGCCGGACGTTTGAAAAGATGATCAAGGGATAGTGCCAGACAGCCCAGATCAGGCCGGTAAGGAGGGCAGTTTTGGTGAAGCTGGTCAATTTCATCAATTTTGGGACGAGAAAACCACGCCAGGCAACTTCTTCCAATACGGCCGACAGGGTGCCATTGACCAGCATGGTCACAAGGAAGATCGGAAAGTTGAGTGGGAGCTGGCCGTTATATTTACCCCGACCGGTCAGCCATACCAGACCATACCCGATCAAACAGTAAATGATCGGTATCACCAGCCCCAGGATTAGATACTGTATCTTGCCCGGCTTCCAGCCGATCGGGCGCAGGCTGTGCTCAAAAACCAGGTAGGTGATGACAGCCGCCAGGCCAGGCGCTAGCATTAAAAGGCCGGCCAGCTTGGATTGCTCGCCATTGATAGTCCCGGCCTGGATGATCGGGATATAGGCTAGGGTGCTGAAAATTCCAGTCAATACCAGAAAAACGATGATCTCGCCCAGGGTTTTGCTTTTTTGATTCATATTAGCCTTCTTTTACAAAAGTTTTTTACTCTGATTGAAGCGTGCGAACCTAATTGAAGCAGGGATAACAGGCTGTAAGATATTAATGTTGCCCAACTATTAATTATATGGATTCTTGCAAGAGCAATTATGACATAGAAATCAAAAAGCGCCCTCCCTTTCGGAGGGCGCTTCAATTTTTCTTTAAATAATTTTCTTAGATTGGTTTCAACACCGGCCTGAACTTATACCCCTTCACCACTTCTGGTGAACCCAGGGTTGGGCGCACTAAAGAGTGCACCTGCCTGCCCTCGTTTTTTGATGGTACATACCACTCTGTCCGAGCGGAGTAGTTGAGGATGATGGGATGATGTAAATTGGGAAATGGTGTGGCAAAAAAAGCTACTACATTCTTTTCGCTATGTTGAATTTCCAATATTGTCCTCATACGAGATATCGAATCTAATCTCAAAACAGATACGCTGGTTCATGGAGATTTCAGAGAATAAAGGTGTGCCTGTTCTATCATCTTACAATGGTTTGTGATTAGCGCTTCGCGGGCAGACGTCGGTTGCTCCTATCGACCTCATCTTTCCATGGGCTACCCTCAGCCAACCATGAGCGTCCTCCAGTTGTAAGTTCTACAGTCACCATCTGATTGATACAGAGATGATGAAGAAGCGCGCGTGGGGAACGGCGACGAAAGAGCAATGGTCGCTCAAGGCTATCATCATACACAACTTCATAAACTGTGCTTGGCGCAATAATGATCGGAACACTTCCTTTGCAATGAATTACAGCGTTCATGTGAACATGCCCACAGAGAATTGCGGCAGCTTGATTCTTAAAAGCAATTTCAAGTACACGCTCCCTACCTTCCAATAGTCCTTGAGCATCCATCCACCAATGACCGACGTCTTGAGGAGGATGATGCAATGCCAGTACCCACGGTCCCCTTGCTGACGCAGATGAAGCTAACTGTTCGACAATCTTTATCGAACCTTTGCTGATCTCACCATGATTATAACCAGGCAGGGTAGAATTAACACCAATAATAGTAGAGCCACCTTCAACTTCCCACTCCCAGATATCCTCGACTGGCCAATAAGTTGGTCCTAGGATTTCTCTCCCTCGCTTAACATCATCGTGATTTCCAGGTAATACTCTCGTAGGCCAAGGGCATGAGTTCAAGAGACGTCGCAACCGTTCGTAAGCGGCTGGCTCACCTCCGTGAACTAAGTCACCAGTCACTAAGCAACAATCGATTGCAATGCGACGTTCAACTACTTCAGCAAAGAATTCAGCAAGAAACACACTCGGGTCTACGCCTGGTATTATCTCTTTGGGGCCTAAATGCAAATCTGAAATATGTAAAATTCGTGACATCATCATAACCACCATGCAATTCCTTTAACAGTTTGAGATCGATCTCCTAGATACTTGAGTTGCGCGTATTCAGCAAATTCTCGAAAGTGTTTAGTTTCTAAATGCTGGTTGAAACTGGTTGCGTTATCGAAAACTTCAATGAGCGAAAATACTGTTGGGTTTTTCAAACTTCGAAAGATACCAAACGTCTGACAGCCAATTTCAAGACTAACTGATGCAAGTGCATTTTTCTCAACAAACCGCGCAAAAACATCTGCTGCTTCACCCATAACCGGCCACAAAGCTATCACCCCATATAGATCACCTTCGTTCTGGGAAGGATGTTTTTCTGCTTTCTGTATTAATCGACCTGTTCCAATTAGTGACCATGTTGGACCGTGAAACTTGTCGATATGTGGCATACCTGAACCTATTTGATTGTCGCTCCAGATAGTCATAGTTCCTGTGCGCCCATCTTTGGCATTGACTTTGAGTACGACGGCTGATAAAAGGTACACATTTCTAATTGCTGCATCGTCGACTTTTATTTGGATAGTGGCGATTCCAGGCAAAATTCGAACTGGATTCATTATGATACGTTTCACTCTGAAATTCGTTCAAAGTCAAAGCCAGAGAATATCCCAGTACAACACAAACCACTAATCGACAGAAGAAGCTCTTCATCTGCCTCATCAATCTGTGACATGGTAACATCCAGCAGTAATCGCCCCGACTCAGTGATGACTGGACCATCTTTAGCTACACCCATGCGCAATCTAACGTTTGAGACGTGATCAAGTTGGTTAAGATGCACGTACACACTTTGTACCCATGCAGGTTCAACTTCGACTGGTACTGGAAAGTTACGTCCTAACCGGTCAACAGTCTTTGAGTTGTCTGCAACGACAACACGGTTCCGCGCTGCGGTGAAAACTAAGCGTTCTTGGTAAAGAGCACCTCCGCGACCTTTTATTAATCGTCCCAATGGATCAACCTCGTCTGCACCATCAAAGCACCAGCTGATATACGAAGGTACTACTTTACAAACGTTCAGCCCCACAGCATTACATGCCAGTTCAATCTCCAACGAGCTCGGAATGATAATCAGGTCAAGTCTTTCTTTTGCTACCCGCTCGCCGAGTGCCAGAACTGTCAAAAAGGAAGTAGAGCCCGAACCGGCGCCTATTATATCGCCGGACGAAGCCCTCCGTGCAACACCGCGTGCGATTTTCTCTTTAGCCTCGCGATTCGATATCGGACGACACCACTCAAGCCCAAGCAGAGGCATATCATCGCCATATTTCTTATGGGGGAAAACTTGGTTTACTTGTTTCATCGCCCGAGACTCTTGCAAGTGTTTAATAATTCAACAACAAGATCGCTTGCTGCCTGAGGGTCATTGAAAGTTGAGTCAACATCGCACATATTTGGATCAAGAGCTGCCGCTTCTTCCACATACTCTTTTCTCGGGATAGGTGCAGCTCGTATGTGCTCATTCTTATTCGCGAGCACTTGGAGTCCGTTACCAGTACGGCTAGCTAGAACTACAAAGTCAGCCTGGCCATTGAGAATCATGTTGATACAATTCGCAACTAGTTCTACTTTGGTGTGCCAGATAGAACTTACATTCATATCAATTATTTGTGTGTATAACTTTAAACCAAGTTGCTCAATAAGGGCTTCACGATAATCATCAAGCACTGGTTCAGAAGCTACAGCCAATATTAACTTTCGCATAATTTCTTATTTCTCTTATTTTGGGATATCTATAGTATTAACACCATGATGAGTAGCACATACCTCGAAAAGTTTATCAAATCGGTCAACAAACTCCGAGATTGTGATTCGTCCAGCGTCAGATGTACCGCAAATGAGAATCGGGTCGCGGACCCTGACTTCTGAATAATCTTCTGGATCTGAGTCGTATAATCCTAGAATAAGATGCTCTCTATCGAAGATACATTCATACTCTGTTGGAAAAAAATCGTAATAACGAATCTCTAGTTCTGCTATTCTACCGCTTTTATGCAAGTGACGCCAGTCGGCGACCACTAACCTTATTTGGTTGAGAAAATCAAGGTGAATTTTATCTTCGGGCTCGAATGCTCGAATCAGGATTTGACATTTTTCAACAGTGATATCGTTGAACTTTAAGAAACTAAGTATCTGCTGGCTAGAAATCGCATATATTCTGAGGTGTCCAATGCGCGGAGTCGCTGTGGCGATGGTCGCAAAAGCTTCACCGAGCCTACATTGACTCAGGCTAGTAGTGGAATTGATGAACGCTTTCTGGGTTGATTCGAGCATTTCTATGCGTAGTCGCATATCCGTCAGTAATTTGTTCGATTTAATGAGTGTTGTCTCGACGTGCCATACCAAGAATATAACACTACCGGCTAGAATCGCGATTGTAGCTGTAAGTGGTAGATCTTCAAGTACAGTGGGGAAGAATGTTTGTAAAAGGAGGATTACAGCCGTCACAAAAACAGGCCCAAATGCAGTGACTCGCTCAATGATAACTAGACGCGATTCATTAGAGGAAGATTCGCTTTTTGTCATAATGGACCTCCCTGGAAAGTTGCGGTGTAGGCTGTCATTACATAGTGCCACATCGTTTCCGGTTGACTATCCAAGCTGGAACGTAACCGTTGGAGCCCTTTGTCCAATTCCACTTGGCTTAAAAAATGGAGCGTTGAGAAAGCCCTCTCGCGCATCATGTCGAGAAGATATTGGGCTGGTATCCACCGAGACTCATCAATCGTGATTGCAGATATATTTGTAAATCCTGCAGAAGTCAAACCCCTAAGCACAGAACCTTTCGTTGGATGGCGGGCGAGGTCAAGTTTGAGCGCCGTAGGGAAGAAGCGATACCAATGCCGGTCTCTTAGTTGAGTATGTGTCGATGTTCGTATAAGAACACGTCCTCCTGTACGCATAATGGTTGCCAAGTGACCTGTCCATCCAGAAACATTTCCAAGAAGATGGACTACCTCCGACATCCACACCACATCGAACTCGGCATGAGCAGGTAACTCTTCGAAGCGACAATTATAAAGTGAAGTACTATTACCAAACTTATCAAGACGGGCCAATGCAGATGTAGCCAACTCTAAGCTTGGTTCAATAGCTAAGGTTTTCCACCCCTTTGGAAGCCGTGACAATAACAGCTCTGTTTGTATTCCAGGTCCAGCTCCAACATCAAGTGCCTGGCCGCATGTAAGATTGGGAAGTTGCAAACAGGTAAAATACCTATCGAATATTTCGTCTGGCATTCTTCGAAACTTCTCAAATGCTTCTCTGTAGGATGGATTGTCAAAGATAGTTATAACACATCTTTTCATCAGGACATTGATTATGCAATAATATTTCTATGAATTCGAGTTACATTATACAAAACCGTCGTTCGTGGGGATTGGTCTGTATTATAGACAATTCCCAAAAAATGATAGGAATACTTTCAACCAATGAATTCATTGTAATTTGCAATACTATTGATGAATCTACATATTCTTGCTATACTGCAATTTCACTATCTAGTTTATCCAACCAAGGGCATATAGTAGTAAAACGTTCTGTTTTCAGAGATGTCCTATATACTTTCATTATTATAATTATAAACACTTCACCAATCTAGTCAAATAAAAACTAGTCAAATAAAAAGAGCATCCATTCAGGTTGGCTCGTAAAGTGGGAAGTAGGTCAGCCCGGGAATACTAATCGGATGCTCCATTCAGGATCTCTCACAGACCCAATGAAAGAGAGATGCTTTACTTCGCCAAGTAAGACAAATTTCCCAACTTTGATTCTCCAATGATCTACTACGCAACAAAAAAGCGCTCTCCTAAAAGGGAGGGCGCTTATTCCTCATATTCTCTTTGTTCTAAGCTCACATTACCGGTCTAAACTTATACCCATAGATCAGCATCCCGCGTTCGTCGCCGTCCTCACGGATGCGGCGGGTAACCATCTCCACCGGCATGCCAATCTCGGCTTTTTTCACGCCCAGGTCGGTAAGTTGGGCAGTCACCACAGGACCTTCCTCCAGTTTCACCAGAGCCACAGTATAAGGCGCATTGCGCTCAAAGCCGGCCGGGGCAGTGTGCATCACAGTGAAAGAATAAACTTTTCCCCGCCCGCTGAAAGCATAAGGTTTCCTGGCTTCGCCGCCGCACTCCGGGCAGACATCGCGAGCCGGGAAAATTTTAGTCTGGCAGTGCGGGCAGACTTCACCCACCAGTGCGTAGCGTTGTTTTTGAAGCCGCCAATGTCGAGCAATTTCCATTTTTATCGTTCTCCTTCAATGAAACTGTAACTGCTATAAGTTTATTGTTCTACCGCTGTCAGGAACTATCAGTTTTCGCTGATAGGTTTTGACAGAAAAACGACCAGCTATGCTTAAATTGTTTGCAGAATATGGGTCACGGCCGTGGAGGCTGGACCACCCAGGGATTGCACCAGCGCCACCCTGGCGCCTTGCACCTGGTTTTCTCCGGCCTGGCCGTGCAGTTGTGTCACAGCATCCACCGCCTGGTAAACTCCCGCCGCACCCAGCGGGAAACCGCGTGCTTTCAACCCACCCATGGTAGCCACCGGCAAGCGCCCCTTTAATCCCAGGCTGCCATCTTGTCCCAGCTTCCAGCCCGAACCCGGCTCGGCATAGCCAGCCGCTTCCAAGCACAGGACGGCATATATTGTAAAGGCATCCCAGTATTCAAACAGGTCAACCCGTTCGCGATCGATCCCCGCCTGTTGGAAAGCGCGCTCAGCCGATAGATGAGCGGCATCAAATCCCAATGGATTGGGCCGGTCATGCAGTGAAATTGTATCGGTCACCAAATTGGATGCGCTGATCTTGATTAATGGATGAGGAAAATCTTTAGGCAGCAACTCCCGGCGGGTTAGCAATACTGCCGCCGCTCCATCTGCATAAGGCGCCACATCCAACAAATTCAAGGGATCGCTCACCAGGCCGGCCTTTTGATATTCCTGTTCGCTGATGGCTCGCCGGTAAAAAGCATTCGGGTTATGCACTGCGTTGGCATGTGCCAGGATCGGGAAAGCCGCAAAGGATTCCCGCGGCGCCCGGTATTCATGCAGATAACGCTGCATTAACATGGCGGCAATGCCGGCGATGGATAAGCCCTGCATGCCCTCGAAATCATAATCGGCGGATTGGGCGATCATGCTTTCCATTTCCGCACCCACCACGTCTGTAAATTTTTCCACCCCGATCACCAGGACGGTATCCACATACCCCGAGCGAATGGCCTGTACCCCCAGATGCAGGGCGGCTGCCCCAGAGGCCTCGCCCGCCTCGGCCGTGAAGGCTTCCACGCCTTGCATGCCGATGCACTCTGCCATCAGCGCGCCCAGGTTGGCCTGCTGGGATGCCACCGATGCCAGATAATTGCCAACGTAAATCGCCTGCGGTTTCAACCCACTGCTATCTTTAATGGCTGCCAGCATGGCCCGTGCAGCAATATTGCGCAGGGAAAGCTCCCAGTGTTCCCCCACCGGGATCTGCCCGATGCCGGCGATGATCACATCCTCCATGTGGCTGCTCATTTCAGGGTCAGTTTCCCGCGGTAGCGCGCATAGGTGGCGTAATCGATCTCCACCCGCCGTTCCACATAGCTCGTTGTAGTTCTGGCTGACTCACGCCTTGCCTTGATCTTTTCAGTCACAGTCAGGTCCAGGGCATCCGAACCCGCCCCGGAACCGTACGAGACCATCAGGATGCGCTCACCAGGTTTGGCGATATCCAATATCGCTGTCAGTCCAATGGGTGAAGCGCCCGCATAGGTATTGCCAATCACTGCAACCAGCAAACCGGTTTTTATCTGTTCTTCTTTGAAGCCGAGCTGTTTGGCAGCCCGCATCGGGAACTTGGTGTTGGGCTGGTGCAGGACCACATATTGATAATCCGCGGCGGTCGTGCCGCTGGCTTCCATCATTGTTCTGCCTGCAACCAGGATATGCTTGAAATAGGCCGGTTCACCGGTAAAACGCTGCCCATGTTCCGGATAGCGCTGATATTCGCGCCGCCAGAAATCGGGTGTATCAGTGACGTAAGAATAGGTGGAATTGATGACCGCCAGGGATTCTTCCGCAGCGCCCAGGATGAACGCAGCCGCGCCTGCCCCGGCGGTAAATTCCAGTGCATCCCCGGGCTTGCCCTGGGCGGTATCCGCGCCAATTGCCAGCGCATAGTGAGCCATACCCGAACCCACCAGTCCCATTGCCATCACCATAGCTTCGGTGCCAGCTTTACAGGCAAATTCCAGATCGGCTGCCTGAATGTGGGGAGTGGCGCCAATGGCTTCAGCGACAATGGTGGAACTGGGTTTGACCGCGTATGGGTGCGATTCCGAACCGATCCAGACCGCGCGCAGATCGCTGGCTTCAATGCCCGCCCGTGCCAGGGCATTGCGGGCGGCTTCGATGGACATGGTAACCACATCCTCATCCAATCCGGGTACGGCTTTTTCCTTAATCGGCAGCCCTTCATCCGAACTGCCCCACACTCGCGCCACTTCGGCGGCGGGCAGGCGATACATGGGCACATAGGCACCGTAACCCACAATACCCACCGGCTTGGCAGGTTTTAATAACAGGGATTCTTTTTTTAATTGTTTTTCCGGATTCACTTTTGACTCCAGCTCTTAAGGATTTCCAATGCGCGTTCAATGCGGATATTATTTTCTTTAATCAATTGCTCAACCAGCGGGTTGACCAGGTCTTCCGGCGCGCCAGCCGCCACCGCTACTTGGCGGGCATGCAGAGCCATGTGGCCGCGCTGGATACCCTCCGTGGCTAATGCCCGTAAAGCGCCCAGGTTTTGCGCCAGCCCGACCGAGACGATGATCTCCGCCAGATCAGAAGCGCTTTTCACGCCCATTAATTTAAGGGCCGCCCTGGCACCCGGGTGAACCTGGGTAGCCCCCCCCACAATGCCAACCGCCATGGGCATTTCCAGTTCCCCCAACAAATCGCCATTTTTATTCTTTGACCATTGGCTCAAACTGGTGTATTTACCGCTGCGGGCAGCGAAGGCATGCGCGCCGGCTTCCACCGCACGCCAATCATTGGCAGTCGCCAGCAGGACTGCATCCACACCATTCATGATGCCCTTGTTATGGGTGGCAGCCCGGTAGGGGTCGACAGCCGCAAAAGCCCAGGCAGCCAGGATGCCATCCCGCACCTGCTCACCGCTGAAATTTTTAAAAGCCAGTTCATTCAGGGGAATGCGGCAGGTGACTTTGGCCAGGCGCCGGTCCGCCAGGTTGGAAAGGATGCGCAGCAGCACCTGCCCGCCGGTGATGTCTTCCACGAGAGGGGAAAGTGCTTCCAGGGCAGTGTTGATGGCATTGGCACCCATCGCATCGCGCACATCTTCAATGAGATGCAGTACAAGAAAAGACCCGATGGGAGAGTTTTCAATGATATGCACTTCAATATCGCGCGGTCCACCGCCCAGCTTTTGCAGCATGGGGTCAACGGCAGCTGCTATCAATAATTGTTCTTTCTTGGCTAAAATTTTAGTTCGCGCCCCCTCCAGGTCTTTGACATTTAAAACTTGCATCTGCCCGATCATTTCAGGCGGATTGCACACAGTTTTAAATCCGCCGCCGGCCTGTACCAAGCGGGCCATATAAGAAGCCGCTGCTACCACGGAGGGCTCTTCAATCACCATCGGCACCAAGATCTCACGCCCATTGACCACAAAATGCTGGGCGATCCCCAGCGGCAGGGAAAAGGTGCCAACCACATTTTCGATCATATGGTCCGCCTGGGATGTGGTCAGTCCCGGCTTGCCGCTCAGGGCAGCCAGTTCTTCTTCATTAAGGTAACCGCTATCCGCCAATCGCTGAAGCCGTTCAGCAATGGATAAATTGTAAAATTTTCCCTGGGAGGGTTGGTTTGAATTCGGCATATCACCCAATCACTGGTTCGGATGATAAACAGAAAAGACTGGCAAAAACTATCAATTCTTTTTCCACACGAATCGGACGGGTTCATCCAATGACTTCAACTCTTGACTAATCTACTAACTTGTTTTATATTATTTTACCGTGTCAGTTAGATATGCATTATTGGGATTGCTGGCTCAGCGGCCGGGTCACGGATACGAGCTGTATTCCACCCTGCTATCCATCGTTGGCGGTCAGGAAAACTGGGATTTAAAACCCGCCCAGATCTATACCACCCTGGCTCGCCTGGAAAATAGCGGTTTGATCCGCCAGGCAGGGTTGAATAAAGACTCCGGACCGGAAAAACGGGTTTACGCGATTACTTCAAAAGGTAAACAGGAAGTCACCCATTGGTTCCGTGAAGGAGTACCGGAAGACCACGTGCGGGATGAATTTTTCATCAAACTGATGATCGCCCTTGCCCTGGATGAAGTGGATGCGGTGGAGATCATCCGCATCCAGCGCAACACGCTCTATCAGCAGCTGCATAATGTCACCACCCAGCGCCAGAATGCCAAACCGGGTCAGGATATGGCTCGTCTGCTGATGCTTGATAAAACCGTCATGCATCTGGAGGCAGACCTGCGCTGGCTGGAAATGATTGAAGCCCGCCTGGAAGAGGTGGCCCACCAGCCCATCCCGCCCCCCGCCAACCGTCCGCGCGGGCGCCCGATGAAAGCCAGGCAATTGAATGATTAATTTTTCAACCGTTAAAATTCATCTCAAAATCAGGAGTTTAAAATGACCGTTATCAAAATTGAAAACCTTACCAAGAAATTCGGCGATGGCCCGACTGCAGTCATCGCCCTGGACCATATCTCCGTCTCGGTAAATGCGGGGGAGATCGTAGCTGTCATGGGCCCCAGTGGCTGCGGTAAATCCACCCTGTTGCATCTGGTGGGCGGTCTGGATAAACCCACCAACGGCAAGATCATTCTGGAAGACCTTAACATTGCTGATATCAGCGATGCGCGCTTGACCGAACTGCGCCGGCGGCGGATTGGGTTTGTATTCCAATTCTTTAATTTATTGCCCACCCTGACTGCTGTGGAAAATGTGGCTCTACCACTGGTGCTGGATGGGGTGAAAACAGCCAAAGCCAACAGCCAGGCGATCGAGTGGCTTAAAAAAGTGGGCTTATCCGATCGCTTGAATTACCGTCCCGACCAACTTTCCGGCGGGCAGCAGCAGCGGGTGGCCATTGCCCGCGCCCTGGTAGCTGAACCAGCCCTCATCCTGGCGGATGAACCCACCGGCAACCTGGACTCGCGCTCTTCGGACGAGGTGGCATCTCTGCTGCGCACGGTTTCTGAAAAGTGGGGACGCACAGTATTGATGGTTACCCATGATCCGCGCATTGCCGCCTATGCCGACCGTATTCTATTTCTCAAGGATGGACGCATTGTGGAAGAAAGCAAATTAAGCGGCACCTCTGCTCAAAAAGTCAAACGGGTGCGCCAGAAAGCCGAGGCATTATGAACATCCAATTTAAATTAGCCCTGCGGTATTTATGGGGGCACAAGCTGCGCTCATCGCTCACCACCCTGGCCGTTGTGCTGGGGGTGATGATGCTTTTCGCCATGAGCGGACTGCTCATCCCCTTGACCAATGCCTGGCGGCAGAACATGCTGATGAGTGCCGGGCAGGTGGATCTGATCATCTCGCGCGCCAACGGAGCCGGTTTCGATAATTCCTCCTTAACCACCGTCCAGGGAACGGAAGGAATTGCCCATGCGGCCGGATTGCTGCGTAAAAATGTTGTCATGCCCGCCAGCCTGGGCGGCAGCAATGATTCTATTAATGGCGTCAGCGCCTTCACCATCACCGGTCTTATCCCTCAGGATGCCCTGCAGGTACGCCAGTACCCAGTCAAGGAAGGGCATTTTTTATTGCCTTCGGATGACCTGGCAGTGGTTATTCCAGAGACGGTTGCCCAGCTATTGAAAATAAACCTGGGCGATACCCTCACCATCCCTTCGGCGCAGGGCAAGGCCGAATTGAAGATTGTAGGATTTCTGGGTGTCACTTTTTCTTCCGGCACAGAAGATATATTTTTGAACCTGCCCACAGCCCAGCGCGTGTTGAATATGGATGGGCAGATCAATACCATTGAAGCGATTTATCAATCCGGTGTCGATCAGACCAGCGTTCAAAGCCAAGTGCTTAAAAACCTGGATAAGGATTTTCAGGCCGGTCAGGCGGAAGTCGGTACGGACCTGCTTGCCGCCCTGAAATACAGTGAAGTGGCCTTTTACATCTTCGGCGTCATGGCTCTAGGCATGGCCAGCTTCATCATCTACAACACCTTCCGCACGGTGGTGGCCGAACGTCGCCATGACCTGGGCTTGCTGCGCGCCATTGGGGCATCCCGCCGCACCGTGGTAGGTATCTTTGTTTTTGAAAGTTTAATTCAGGGTATTATGGGCACTGCCCTGGGGATGTTCCTGGGTTACTGGCTGGCCGCCTGGATGCTCAACCTGATCGGGCCCATGCTGGCCACCTTCATGCATAGCATTTCCTCATGGCCGGTTTATTCCAGCGCCAATGTGATCTTCACCATTACAGTGGGGGTTGGCTTTACCTTATTAAGCGGATTCCTCCCTGCTCTGGCCGCCGCAAGGACAGCGCCCCTGGAAGCTCTGCAACCAGTCCTCGGCAGTTCCTATGAAAAAGTAGCCCATCGCAATGCGATTATTGGGATTATTTTGGTCATTCTGGCTTTGCTTGCGCTCATCAGCGGCAATATTAAGATCATTTCATTCGCCACCCTGCTAGTGCTGGCGGGTGTTGTCCTGCTGGCACCCGTTCTGGTTTCACCGGTGGCGAAAATATTTGGCAGTCTTCTCGGGATTTTCCTTGCCCGCGAAGGGCGGGTTGCCCAGGCTAATCTGGTGCGTCAGCCCGGCCGTGCCGCGGTTACTGCTTCCACAATGATGATTGCCCTGGCAGTGGTGATTGCCCTGGCTGGTCTCATGTCCAGCATTACCACCAGTTTTATCGGTTATCTGGACAGCTCGCTGGGTGCGGATTTGCTGGTGATGCCACAATCCCTGGTTTTAGGCGGCGGCAACCTCGGTGCTTCCCCCAAACTGGAACAGGACCTGAGCGCATTGCCTGGTATTCAAATGGTCACCACCCTTCGGCTGGCCAACACCCAGACCAAGGGCAGCTCGCTGCAGGTGATTGGCATTGACCCCATCACCTACCCGCAGGTTTCCGGCCTGGTATTCAGCCGCGGCAGTAATGCCGCTTATGCCTCCCTTGGCAGTGGGCGCACGATCATCGTCAATGGGATTTTCTCTGTCCAAAATAACGTTCAATTGGGTGATAGCCTCACCCTGCAAACACCGGAAGGTGATCAGTCCTATACCGTGGTGGGGGTCGGTATGGATTATCTAAACGCCAAACTGGCCACCGCATATATTTCACAGGCCAACCTGGAACACGACTTCCATGAAAATAGCGATTTGCTGTTAATGGCTAATATTTCCAAGGGTTCAAATGCAACCGAAGTAAAAGCTACGGTAGCAAAATTAGTAAGCGGTTACCCAGCCTTCACCTTATTGGATACCCTAACCTTCAAAGAGACTTCATTGAAGGCCTTTAAAGACGCGATGCTTATGTTATACGTCTTAATGGCAGTCCTGGCTGCCCCAGCTCTGGTAGCCATGGTGAATACTCTGGCGATTAACGTCATTGAACGCACCCGTGAAATCGGCATGTTGCGTGCCATAGGCAGTTCGCGTGGGATGATCCGCGGTATGATCCTGGCCGAGAGCCTGCTGCTGGCCATTCTGGGAACCGGGCTGGGCATCCTGATTGGGGCGTGGATGGGCTATGTACTGGTGAGTGCCATGAACGTCGGCGGTTTTGTGATGCGGTATGAATTCCCGTATGTCGGGATTCTGATTGGCA
>Ga0209777_10003029_pt1 | contig 21299 bp, 16 predicted proteins | sample FrelakmetHBP12HB_FD_187147 | JGI IMG/M metagenome (GOLD analysis project Ga0209777, IMG submission 187147) | Freshwater lake sediment microbial communities from the University of Notre Dame, USA, for methane emissions studies -HBP12 HB (SPAdes)... | ecosystem: Environmental > Aquatic >...
AGGGATTAGGATTTGGCAAGTAAAAAGAAAATAAAAGGCCTCAATATCTGGAAAATGATTTTGTCTCACAATATGCTGCCGGTTTCAGAAGATGAATTTTATGGCTTCGAATGGCACGAATGGCTTGATAGAATAAATGCTGGATTTGAATTAGAGAAAAAGCGTATTAAGAAATTGGCAAATGGAGCAAATCAACAATATATAGAAACACTGGGAGAGGATTATTATCAGGCAGAAGAAATCTCGAACAATATGTATGCCGCTTTGATTGTTTCCGTGTGGGCAAAAGTCGAGAATTTCCTTTGGACTTTATATCGTTATTGTAAGTACTATGGATTGCCCTCAATCGGCAAGAAGAAAGCAAAAATTAATATTGGAGATTATGCAAAATATTTCGATGATAATCTTGGAATTGTTTTGCAGTCAATTAAGAATGGCAAGGAAGCGAATTTTTTACGGATTGCGAGTAATGCATTCAAGCATAGTAATGGCCTTTATCATCCTGATGGATATCCAGTCGCCAAAATGTTGGCTACAAAATGGAAAATATCGAAAGGTCATCCTATTAAATATATCACCCTTCCGATTAAGGAATTGATTCTAGGGGCAGGAGCTTTTTGTGCCACACTATATAAAAAAACTGAAAAGGCATTAAAGTAAATAACAAATGCAAAATAACTGGAAAGAAACAACGCTGGGAGAAGTGGCGGAGATTAAAGGTGGAAAAAGATTGCCCAAGGGTCAACAACTGCAATGCATCAAGACTTTTCACCCCTATATTCGCATTACTGATATTGTAAATAATCAGATACAGACACATACCTTGCAGTATGTGCCAGACGCTGTTTTTCCAAGTATAAAAAGATATATTGTTAGCGAAGGCGACATCATACTTTCAATTGTTGGCACAATTGGGTCTGTTGCGAGAATTAATAAAAAGCTTCACAATGCAAGTCTCACAGAAAACTGTGTGAAGTTAACCAATTTTCAATCGATTGAGAGAGATTTTTTATTTTACTATTTAATCTCCAAGGAGGGGCAGGCAGAGATACAATCGCGAAATGTAGGTTCAACTCAGCCAAAGTTGCCAATATACAATATTGAAAAGATTCAGATTTTATGCCCGCCTCTCCCCGAACAAAAAGCCATAGCCGCGATTCTTTCAAGTTTTGACGACAAGATAGAACTACTGATGCGGCAGAATAAGACCTTAGAAGCAATCGCCCAGACAACATTCAAGGAATGGTTCGTTAATTTCACCGTGAATGGCAAAAAGTTAAAAGTGAACAGCAAAACTGGCTTACCCGATGGATGGAGAATGGGGAGATTAGGCGATGAGTTTCAGATTGTTATGGGGCAATCGCCGGATGGGGAAAGTTATAACGAATCGGGCGATGGGATGATTTTCTTTCAAGGTCGCGCTGAATTTCAGGAAAGATTTCCTGCCACGAGATTATATACAACAGAACCAAAACGAATTGCTGAAAAATTCGATGTTTTAGTCAGCGTTCGCGCTCCTGTGGGGGATATTAATGTTGCTTCTGCTAAATGCTGCATAGGGCGTGGACTGGCTGCTGTAAGGGGGAAATATAAATCTTACGCACTGTATAAAATAAAATCCCTGAAAGATGCTTTCAATAAATTCGAGGCGGAAGGAACGGTATTTGGTAGCATAGGAAAAGATTCGTTTGCGGATATAGAAGCGATTATCCCGGACAGTGAGACCATAAAATCGTTTGAAATGATAACAAGTCCCATTGATGCTAAAATTTACAACAACAATTCCCAAATCCAAACCCTCTCAAAGTTGCGAGATACCCTTTTGCCGAAACTGATGAAGGGGAAAATAAGGGTAAAAGATTCCGAAAAGCTCAGGGAGAAAGCGTTATGATTGAGAAAAATTTCGATGATATAACAAAGGTGGATATTGACTTTTTGGTAGATAACAAAATCAGTGAAATAAAGACCCTTGAATATAAGCAAATGCTACCGGGTCCCAAGGACAGTGACAATAAAGAATTTCTGGCAGATATATCTTCATTTGCAAACGCTTCCGGGGGTGATTTGATTTACGGAATCAAAGAAGAAATTGATGCTAATGGTAAAAAAACAGGACAACCAGAAAAAGTTGTACCTATAAAAGGTGTAACTGCGGATGAAGCAAAGTTGCGTATAGAGGATATTATTCGCTCTGGGATCGAACCACGCATATCTGTTCATGTGAAAGCAATTGATGGTTATAACCCTGATGGTAAGGGTTTTGTGATTCTTGTTCGCATTCCTCAAAGTTTTGCTTCACCACATATGGTCAAATTTCAGAATGCATCTCGTTTTTACTGCCGAAACTCTGCTGGCAAATATCAACTGGATGTTCACGAGATACGAAACGCATTTCTGGCTACTGATTCGCAGGCAGAACGAGTCCGCAGTTTTCTACAAGACAGACTGGCCAAGATTATGGCTGATGAAGCCCCAATGCGGCTATCTTCGCCGAATCGATTGGTTTTACACATTATACCGCTGAACTCTTTTCTTAATAAAAAACGAATAGATTTCAGTGACGAGCATAATTTGCGATTGAATTTTATCCCCATCGCTGTTAGCAGCTGGGATCACAGATATAATCTGGATGGCTTTTTGACTTATCAAGTAGATAGAAAAACAGGAATATGTGACAGCTATTGCCAAATTTTCTTTGATGGAACCATTGAAGCGGTATATGCGAACATTCTGAGGACTAAATCTGGTGAAACTCCCCAAGAGGGCCATACAGCTTTCATTCCGAGTAAAGCTTACGAAGCATCTGTAGTCGGAGCCATCAAAGGTTATTGCAAAGAATATAAGACATTAGGGATTGAAGCTCCGCTTGTTATCTCGATGGCGCTGCTTGGTTGCAAAGGTGCTTATATGTGGACAGATTTTTCCAGTGGTTTAGATTCTCATCCAATAGACAGAGATGTAGTGGTATTGCCAGAAGTGACGGCTGACAGTCTTGATGAGGAAGTACCAAGTATTATGAAGCCGATATTTGATGCCGTAGGGAATGCCTGCGGCTTGCCTGGCAGCGACAATTACACTAAAAATGGAACTTGGAATGTGCGGCAACTATGACTCCTATTTTTGAATCAGATATTGAAGAATTTGTTATTGAACTTCTGCAAGGGCAGGGGTTTGGAGCCCTTTTGCCGAAACTGATGAAGGGGGAAATAAGAATAAAAGAGGCGGAAAAATTTATGGAGAATAGATTATGACCGAAAGTTTTATTTCACAAACGGAAGCTGATGCTTTGTTTGCTATGCCAAAAATAAGAGTAAATAACGATAAACATGACTATCCTGGTACAGGGTTACAATTGAGTATTCCATTGATATCTTGCGACCAAAGAGAAAACTTTGAGCTTGATATTTGGAGGAGTGGTAATGTTCAGCTTAAGGGAAGATACCAAAATAAAAGCCGTCATATAATTATTCTTGCTCGCCTCGATTTCGGAGGGCAGCCACATAGAAACCCTGATGATACAGAGGTTGCCTCCCCACATCTGCATTTATATCGAGAAGAATTTGCTGATAAATGGGCATTTAATCTGCCTGATTGTTTTACACACTCAACTGATTTATGGAAAACACTTCAAGAATTCATGGTATATTGTAATATTATTGAACCACCGATAATTAATAAGGGTTTGTTTATATGATTGAAGAAATTCAGAAACTAATAGATCAATATCTTGACTGGCTAAAAGACAAAACCAAACTGCGAGAGATTTCTAATAATTGGATAGAAATCACTACTCCGCATCTTGACAGACATAATGACTACCTGCAAATTTATGCAAAAAAAGCTGATAGCGGTTACATCCTTAGTGATGATGGTTACACAATAAACGATTTACTTCAATCGGGGTGTAAATTAGAAAGTCCAAAGCGTCAGAATTTGTTGAAAACGGCCCTTGCCGGATTTGGTGTACAACTCAATGAATCCAGTCTTGAAGTTCACGCAAGCCAAGAAAACTTTGCATTACGTAAACATAATCTTGTTCAAGCCATTCTTGCGGTCAATGATCTTTTTTATTTGGCCGAGCCTATGGTGGCTTCTCTCTTTTATGAAGATGTTGTTAATTGGCTTGATGTAAACGAAATTCGTTACATACCTAACGCGAAATTTACAGGTAAAAGCGGCTTTGACTATCTTTTTGATTTTGCTATTCCTAAATCGAGGACAAAACCTGAAAGATATTTGCAGACAATTAATAGACCTAGCAGAGATACGGCAGAAGCAATAATTGTAAAATGGATTGATACACGAGAAGTCAGGCCAAAAGGTTCTCTAGCGTATGCTTTATTGAATGATCAGGAACAAACTGTACCAGCAAGTGTTGTGTCAGCTATTGAAAGTTATGAAATGAAACCTATTTTTTGGAGCAGGCGTGATGATGTAAGGGAGGAATTAGCGGCATAGTGACCCCAATCTTTGAATCACATATCGAAGAATTTGTAATTGAGCTTCTGCAAAATCAGTGCTTTGATTGTTCTTTACCGAAACTTATGAAGGGGGAAACAAGAATAAGGCTATGAAGAACATCCTCACAAACATTATCACTCTTGCAAAAAATAGATTCATCGTATTTGGACTGTTTTTGGTCCTTTTTGTAATTGTTCAATATTTTTCTTTTGGCACATTTTTACCAAGCGCCGATGCTAAAGACCTATGGTTTTATTCCGGTATTTTCATGGTTTTGTTTTCGATGCTTTTTATTGAGCCCTATTACACATCACCAAAAAATGTTATTACAAATACCATTCCACTTTTGCTCGTGTTTCTTGCTATTAAGACTTCTCTTGCAAATCAAATTATTTGGTGGGTGGCCGTTATTGTTTTATTGTTATTACTTTTGACTTCTGTTATCGCAATGGCTTTGGAAGATAAAAGTAAGAGCCCCCGCTATTCAAAGAATAGAATATCAGAAGGACTTAAGAATACTGTGGTGCTTATCGGGCAGGGCAAAGTTCTATATTCGGCGGTATTTATTTATTTTCTGCTTACATATTACTCAATCCAAAATATTTATACCGTGGTTCTATTTGTCCTCTGGTGTTCTATCGTGCTTATAAATCCGAAAAATATTCATAACAGTTTTTCAATATTAGTGAAAAATGAAGTAACCAACGAGATTGGCGAAATATTTAGCGTTCAGTCAAAAAAAGTTTTCCTTGCCAAATTGTACGAAGATCGGAAAAGCATAAAAAAGTTTGATATAGTTGTATTCAAGTACTCAATGCAGGATGCAGACGACCTTATTATTACCGGTATTGTCTTCGACACTTATTTGCTTAATCAAGAGAAATGGGCCAAAATCCTGCAATTGGCAGAGCCGGAGAAAAAGGCCAGCAAATTTGAAAAAAATGTTGTCTATAAATTAACTGACCATAAAGAAACAGAGGCACTCAACAAAAAATTAAAAATAGATGATTTTGTCGGTGTTATTATTGATGGCTCAGATATCGGAAAAATTAAATTTGAGTACTCGAAGAAAAACGATGATTTGCAAGAAGGCGATTTATTAGAACTTAATGTCGGCGGTAAGAGATTGTTTTATCAGGTAATCAACGGATTCACAGAAAAGGAAAAACTCGAGGCGCAGAACGAAACAGGATTTATAGAAGGCGAAGCAATTCAACTCGGCGAATGGCAGAAAGAAAAGCTATCGTTCCAAAAATTCGGCTGGGTCCCTTCTATCAATACCCCTATTTATAAGGCCAATACATCAGATATTCAGGTTGACAGCTATGCATATCCGGATTATAAGCTTGGTGTAATTCCTGGTACATCATTGCCCTCCGTTATTAATTTGAGCGATGCAGTAAGTCATCATATGGCATTGTTGGGTGTAACAGGTGCGGGCAAATCCTTTATATGTCGCGAAATCATTAAAGAGCTAAAATGCGATACTAAAATTATTTGTGTTGATTTAACTGGAGAATGGAAAAAAGATATCGCAAGCCTTAACCCTGTTCCGTTAATAGATTCGTCTGGATTATCATCCGTTGAAGAAACAATCGTGAAGAAAGCCGCCGCAAAAGATAAAAACTCTAAGGAAGTGTTGGATTACAAAAAGGCAATACAAGAAAAATTGATCGGACACATAAAAACATTTGCCGAATCTAATAATAATATAACTATTTTTGAATTGCCGGATTTATCTAATACATCATTTATTCTTGAATTTACACAAATGTTTTTAGAGGGCGTCTTTTTATATGCTAAGAAAAATCCGGGGAAAAAGTTTTGTATTGTATTAGAAGAAGCACATACAGTAATTCCAGAAACAACATTCTTGGGCGACCTTGGAGATTACTCAAGCAATAAAGGTTTAGTAAGTAAAATGGCTCAAATTGCATTACAAGGGCGCAAATATAGCGTGGGTTTTCTTGTAATTGCACAAAGAACAGCGAATGTTTCAAAAACCGTCTTAACGCAGTGCAATTCTGTTATTTGTTTTCAGGCATTTGACGAGACAAGCTTTACTTTCTTAGGTAATTATGTTGGCAAGGATATGGTTCAGGCATTGCCAAATCTAAAACAATACCACGCGATTGTAGCAGGTAAAGCATTTAAATCTAATTTACCTATGATTGTTGATCTTACAAGGAACTCATGACCCCAATCTTTGAATCACATATCGAAGAATTTGTAATCGAGCTTCTGGAAAAACAGGGGTTTGATTATCTTGCGCCAGAACAGCAGGAAGCGGAACGGAAGGATTTAAGCGAAGTCGTTTTATTAAAGCGTCTTAAAAAAGCGCTCGATGAACTTAACCCTTCTATTCCCGACGAAGTGAAAGAGCAGGCATTACGTCAAGTGCTTAATCTGCCAAGCCAGAATCTCATAGATAATAACGAAGCATTCCACAGAATGCTCACCGAAGGAATCGAAGAAGAATATTTAGTCGAGGGCAATATTAGGGGCGACAAGGTCAAACTTATTGATTTTGAAGAAATCACCAATAACGAGTTTCTGGCCTGTAATCAGTTCACAGTAATTGAAAACAATATCACCAAGCGTCCCGATGTAGTGATATTTATTAATGGCCTGCCTTTGGTGGTGATTGAGCTTAAAAACCCGGCAGATGAAAACGCAACGGTCGCAAAGGCATTCACCCAGTTGCAGAATTACAAAAACGCTATACCTTCATTTTTCTATTATAACGGCATCTTGATCGCCTCTGATGGTTTTGATGCAAAGGCGGGAACAATATCTTCGGATATTGGCCGCTTTGCGGCGTGGAAAAGCGTTGACGGTATCCGGGAAGATAAGGCAACCATCCCGCAGATAGAAACGCTGATTAAGGGAATGCTAAGGAAAGACATACTGCTTGATTTAGTAAAGCAATTCATCGTATTTGAAAAGACAAAGAAGGAAGATAAGAAGACCGGGCAAAGCTTTGTTGGAACCATCAAAAAGCTTGCCGCATATCATCAGTATTTCGCAGTTAATAAAGCAGTCGATTCGACAATCTCTGCTGCTTCACAAGAAGGTAGCAGAAAAGCTGGTATTGTCTGGCATACGCAGGGTTCGGGGAAAAGCTTATCAATGGTTTTTTATACCGGAAAGATTGTTTTGAAGCTTAATAACCCGACAATCGTTGTTGTTACCGATAGAAACGACCTTGACGGCCAGTTGTTCGATACATTCGCAGGTTGCAGAGGTCTTTTAAGACAGGAGCCGGTTCAGGCAGAGAGTATCCCGCACTTAAAGACACTGTTAAAGACGGCAGGCGGGGGGATTGTTTTTACGACAATTCAGAAATTCTCGCCCGAAGAAGGCGCAACCGTTTATGACCTTTTGTCCGAAAGAAAAAATATCGTTGTTATTGCCGATGAAGCGCACAGAAGCCATTACGGTTTTAAGTCAAAGAATATTGAGGATAAAAACGGCGGCATAAGGACTACTTACGGCTTTGCAAAGTATTTAAGGGATGCCCTGCCTAAAGCAGCATTTATCGGATTTACCGCAACGCCAATTGAAAAGGAAGATGCCTCTACTCCGGCTGTATTTGGAAATTACATAGATGTTTACGATATAGAGCAATCCATAGCTGATGAAGCGACGGTAAAAATTTACTATGAATCACGGCTTGCAAAAATTCATTTAAAACCCGAAGAAAAAGAAAAGCTCGATGAAGAAGTAGAAGCCATCACGGAGGGCGAGGAAACAACCGCATCGGAAAAGGCAAAGGCGAAATGGACACAGCTTGAAGCGATTGTAGGCCATAAAGAACGGCTGAAAATCGTTGCGGCTGATTTAGTTGACCATTTTGAGAAAAGGCAGGAGGTCTTTGACGGAAAGGCAATGATTGTTGCAATAAGCAGAAGGGTTGCCGTTGAGATGTACGAGGAAATAATTAAGCTGCGGCCCATCTGGCACGATACCGACAAGAGAAAAGGCACAATAAAAGTTGTAATGACTTCCTCATCATCCGACCCTGAAAACTGGCAGATACACAGCACGACAAAAGATACAAGAAAAGAAATCGCCGAACGATTCAAAGACCCCGATGACCGTTTGAAAATTGTTATTGTCTGCGATATGTGGCTGACGGGCTTCGATGTTCCTTGTCTGCATACGATGTATGTGGATAAGCCAATGAGGGGGCATACCCTGATGCAGGCGATTGCACGGGTGAACCGGATATTCCGCGATAAACCCGGCGGACTTATCGTTGATTATATCGGGATTGCTTCTGATTTGAAAATTGCCCTTGCGACTTATACCATAAGCGGAGGAAAAGGGGCGCCGACTTTGGATCAGGAAGTGGCGGTTGCGAAAATGCTTGAGGAGTTCGAAATCGTCTGCCAGATGTTCGACAAGTTCGACTATAAGAAGTTTTTTGCGGCAGGTACGCAGCAGAAATTAACCATTATCCTTGAGGCACAGGAATATATATTGAGTCTGGAAGACGGCAAAGACAGGTTCACAAAAGAAGTCGTTGGTCTTTCAAAGGCATTTGCCATTTCCGTGCCGCATCCAAAAGCGATGGAAATAAAAGATGATGTCGGGTTCTTTCAGGCGGTAAAGGCAAGACTTGTAAAGTTTGAGCCGACAGGAAGCGGCAAATCCGATGCGGAGATTGAAACGGCGATAAGGCAGATTGTCGATAAGGCGGTTGTTTCTGAGGGGATTATCGATGTCTTCGATGCGGCGGGGATAAAGAAGCCGGATATTTCGATTCTTTCCGATGAGTTTCTTAGGGAAATTCAGGGAATGGAAAGAAAGAACCTTGCTTTGGAGTTATTGAAGAAACTTTTGAACGATGAAATAAAGTTTCGAACGAAGAAAAATCTGATTCAGAGCAAAAAGTTTTCTGAAATGCTCGAAAACGCAATAAAGAAGTATCAAAACAATCTGCTTACAACGGCGCAGGTTATTGAAGAACTTATCCGGCTGGCAAAGGATATAAGGGACTCCGACAAAAGAAGTGAGCAGTTTAATCTTACCGATAATGAACTGGCCTTTTATGACGCCTTAGCGAATAATGAAAGCGCAAGAGCGGTTTTGGGCGATGAAAAGCTTAGAGATTTGGCAAGGGTTTTGGTTCAAAGGGTTAAAGCTAATACTTCTATTGACTGGACAATAAAGGAAAACGTTCGGGCTAAATTAAAAGTTATTGTAAAAAGACTTCTTCGCCAATATGGCTATCCTCCTGATTTGGAATTGCTTGCAACAGAAAATGTTCTGAAGCAGGCTGAACTTTTGGCTGATGAATGGGTAAGTGAAATAATTTGATCGGCTTATCAACACCCACGGTAGCTGGCCAATAAAATAGAATTACCAAAGTGATTTTAAGAAGGAAACATAAGGAGCAAGAGCATGAACCAGAATCTGTTTGATAAATTGAGCACACTTCGTAATGAGATTGTTCACGGCCCACATGGGCTCAATCTTGCAGAGTTGGCAAAGCGTCTTTCTGAGATGGGCTTGTCCATACCGGCAGCTGATCTGCCCGAGTTCACGGCTCTACTGTTGAAGGATTTTGGAAGGGAGGTGGGGGTCTATTACGTACCACAGTCCATATTAGGCGTGCTCGCGAAACTGCTCGATGGAAGATCTGCAAGCATCGTTTGCGATCCATGGGCCGGAATAGGTACTGTATTGGCGTCGGTCCGCGAGACAACACAAGCAACTAAGGCTCTCGCTTTCACGAAGAACAATAACGAGGCTGAACTAGGTCGCGTTCTGCTGAGCTCGGCAGATTGGCGTGTTGGTGATCCGTGTCAGTTACTGAGCACATTGTCGGAGAACCTCGACATTGTAGCAAGCGTGTTGCCGTTCGGTATGCGGGGATCAATACCAATAGAATTGCAAACAGAAGACGGAAGCACCCTTACCCTTCAGTGCGATCAGGAGCAACTGATTCTTGCCGCTTCATCCCAGAAGTTGTCGATCAGTGGCATCGGGCTGTTTGTTGTCCCACAATCCTTCTTTATATCGCAACGGTCCGTCCTCAAACAGTTCGACACGCTCGGCTTGGGAATAACGGCTGCCTTGGCGATTCCTTCCGGTGCATTTGCCCCTTACACGAATATTTCCACCTATCTCGTGGTTATCGAAAAGAAGCCTTCTTCTCGAATGTTTGTGGCGCAGCTTTCCACAGATACGAACACCAACCTACAGATAATTGAAAACTTCAAGCTGAGCCAGGAGGGTGCGACCCTTGAACTGGGCCGTTTTGTTGATGTTTCCACGTTCACTGGAATAGATGCCCTGCGCACTTCTGAACGCATTGAGCAGGCGGAACGCCGATTCGGCTATCCGGCGGTGCGATTGGATGATCTCGCAACCGCCATCACGCTGGGTCGACCCGGAAAGGACTTTGCCTTTCCAAAGCATGAGAATTCGATCTTTGTGCCTCTTATTGGAATCAGCAATGTTGTTAACTCTGTGGAGGACGCCACGCTGAAGCGACAGAACTACGCTCAGCTTGCCATAGACCCGGCACGATCCGACGCTCGTTTCGTCGCTAGATTTCTGAACTCTGAATTTGGTAAAGAAATCCGCGAACTCAACAAGTCCGGATTCATACCCAAGCTCAACAAGCAATCGTTGAAAGGTATTCGGGTATTCATCCCAGACCTCCAAACTCAGAAAGACATGTTAGCAACGGAAGCCCGGATCATCGCCGAACAGAATACACTTCTGGGCTTGCAGAATGAAATTACAGAATGCCGTCGGGAACTTTGGGCGAACCCCAATTCTCGGCTCGATGTATCCAAACGTCTTGGCATTTTGTCATCCCGACTTTCTGGCGATTTGAAGCAGCAAACTGTTGATCGCCTAGATCAATGGTTTGAATCACTTCCGTTTCCAATGGCGTCGATTATTAGGGCATGGCAGGCGACTCCGAGTGATGATTTCAAAACAAAGCATGAGCATTTGCTCCACTTCTTTGAAGCTTCATCAGAGTTCTTTGGGATTATTCTATTGAGTGCCTTCAGTTCAAGAGAACAAATTTTCGAAGAGGTCAAAAAAGAACTGGCTGAAGCCCTAAAGAAGCAGAATCTCAGTTTCAAGAGAGCGACCTTTGGTACTTGGAAGGTGGTCATCGAATATCTTGGTAAGCAGGTTCGCCAACTTCTATCGGGGGATAAGGATAACCGTGCCATATGTGCAGGCATGTTTGCGGACCAAAGCCTGCAACTGCCGGAGGCATTATGCCGCAAAGAAGTGGCAGGCATAGTCTCGATGACAAACAAGATGCGAAATGACTGGTCTGGACACGGTGGCGTAGTAGGTCAGGAAGAAGCCCATCTGCGTAATGAGCAACTTTTAGCTGAAGTCCAGAAGTTTAGGGAGGCAACGGGTGCTTTATGGTCAGACGTTCAACTCGTTCACGCTCTGCATTGTCGCCCTCGTCGAGGCTTGTTCGAGAACGAAGTTGCTGTCTTGATGGGCAGCAATAGCGAATTTCTCAAGGAAACCAGAGCAATGCCCGTATGGCTTGATGTCGAGCGGCTCTACCTTGTCCGCAAGGATGCAGAGAGGGCTCTGCAACTTCTCCCACTAGTCCAAGTTGGCCCTTCTCCGACATCGGCCAAGAATGCGTGCTACTTCTTCAGTCGGATTGAGAAGGATGGGCTCCGGTTTGTCTCTTATCACTTCATCGATCAACCTGAACGAAAGTACTCCATCGAAGATGCTTGTGAAGCAATTTCACTCTTACAAGACAACGAAGATATTTGATATGGCACGTGGACGAAAGAAAATTTGTGGCAGTTTTGTGGCAATTCCAGTCTGAAAACAGTTCTGAGTCCAGTTCGAGAACAGTTCGAAACCAGTTCATAAGTGGTTATGTGGTAAGAATTAAGTGCTGTATTTACAAGGACTTACAAAAGCCTTTACCTTGCTCGACACGCAGGAGGTCGTTGGTTCGAGTCCTATATCATTTCTTGCAAAGGTATTTCTTTCTCAATTCCTCCGGGAATTTCTCGATTGCATATCTGAGCATGGTCCTAGGCATTTTGGGGGCGTGCTTGTTGAGAAAACTCTGTTCAATTTTGAGGCTCTTTTTGCCGACTTCTCTCAGCATCCAGCCGACAGCCTTATGAATCAGGTCGTGGGGATCAGTTAGAAGGATCTCGGAAATTTTCAGAGTGTCATCGAATTCATTATTTTTGATAAATGTGAAAGTTGCCAGTATTGAGATTCTCTTTTCCCAGAGACTTTTAGATTTCGCAAGCAAATAGAGGATCGTCCTATCCTTGTCCCGCAAGAAATCTCCGACGATATTAGGAGCCGAGAGGTCTACCAGGTCCCAGTTATTTATTCGGGCTGTGTTGGCCAGGTAAAAATCGAATATCTTCTGCCTGGTGTCGTGGCAGGCTTTCTTGTACTGCTCAACTAAAATAAACAGAGCGACCATCCGCTCTTCATGAATGGCGGAGTTGAGAAGTTCCTGGATGTCTTCCAGCGAAACTTTGTCGCAGAAGGCTTTGGCGATCTTACGCTGCTCGGGAACGACTACTCCGATAAAGACATCGCCTTCGCCGTATTGGCCTTTGCCGGTTTTAAAAAAGCCCTGCAGGACTTTGATTTTTTCTTTGTCGGATACGTTTTTCAAAGCGTTACGTATTTTATTCATAGTTGGAATTTTATCTTCTGTTATCAATTTTGAACAGGGGCTGATTCCGGTCTTTTTTCATGCTCATCGATATTCGCTTTCTGGCGATATCTATCTCCAGAATGCGTACTTTGACTTTCTGGTGTACCTTGACAACATCGGCAGGGTCTTTTACAAAACTGTCTGAAAGCTCACTGATATGCACCAGCCCATCCTGGTGAACCCCAACATCGACGAATACACCGAACGCGGTAATATTCGTTATGATCCCAGGCAATTCCATCCCTACTTCCAGGTCGCCGATAGTATTGATTCCCTCGGCAAAACTGAACAACTCGAACTGTTTTCGCGGGTCACGGCCAGGTTTATTAAGCTCAGTCTTAATGTCCATCAGCGTTGGCAGGCCCACAGTATCGGTAACATAGTTTTCCAGCTTTATCTTTTCACGCAACGCTGAATCACTGATCAACTCTGCCACTGAACAATCTAAGTCCCTGGCCATAGAATTCACTATCGGGTAGCTTTCGGGATGCACAGCGATTGCGTCGAGCGGGTTTTTAGCGTTGCGGATTCTGAGAAAGCCTGCACACTGTTCAAAAGTCTTCTCGCCCAGCCCGGAAACTTTCTTCACTTTTGCCCTGGACTCGAATGGGCCGTTTTCGTTCCTGTATACCACTATACTTTCAGCCAGCTTAGGCCCTACTCCAGAAACATAAGTCAAAAGCTGTTTACTTGCCGTATTGACCTCCACGCCGACAGCATTCACACAGCTGGCGACCGTATCATCGAGACTGCGTTTGAGAAGTGCCTGGTCAACATCGTGTTGATACTGACCGACCCCAATGGATTTAGGGTCAATCTTTACCAGCTCTGCCATCGGATCCATTAATCGCCTCCCAATGGATACCGCACCCCTGACCGTAATGTCATGATTGGGAAATTCCTCCCTGGCAACCTCCGAGGCCGAATAGACACTTGCCCCGCTTTCATTTACCATTATGATGTGTATCTCTTTCGGCAGGCCTATCCCGCGGATGAACGTCTCGGTCTCCCTGCTGGCGGTTCCGTTACCTATCGCGATTGCTTCAATGTTGTACTTCTCACACCAGGCCATAACCTTAATGCCTTCATGTTTGGCCGCTGCCTCTGAAGTCAGCGGGTATATCGCATCGTTGTACAGCAGTTTACCCTGCCTATCCAGACATACCACCTTACACCCAGTCCGAAAAGCCGGATCAATAGCCAATATGCTTTTCTCACCCAACGGCGAATCCAACAGCAGTTGCCTCAGGTTTTCCGTAAAGACTTCTATAGCTTCTTCGTCCGCTTTCTTTTTGCTCGCAAGCCTAATTTCCGTTTCCATTGAGAGCATCATAAGTCTTTTAAAACCATCACTTATCGCAAGCTTAACCTGGTTGGCAGCGGCGTTTTCATTTTTGATAAACAACGATTCAAGAATCATAACAGCTTGCTCTTCATTTATTATTATCCGCATCAGCAGGAAATTTTCCTTTGCCCCTCGACGCATCGCAAGCACGCGATGTGATGGAGCCAAGGCTACCGGCTCGGCCCAGTCGTAGTAGTCCTTATACTTTATCGCCTCTTCTTCCTTGCCCGGTATTACCGTACAGCGGTATTCTCCTTTTTTCTGGTAGAGCGACCTTATATCTGATCTGGCCTGTTGATCTTCGCTTATCCACTCAGCGATTATGTCGCGCGCCCCGGCAAGGGCGGTTTGGGTCGAGTCCACCTTTTTGTCGACGTTTACGAACTTTTCCGCTTCTTTTACAGGATCGATATTTTCCTGCCCGAATAGCATTTTTGCCAACGGCTCAAGTCCATTTTCCTTTGCCATCGTAGCCCGCGTCCGCCTTTTCGGCCTAAAGGGCAGATAAATATCTTCCAGCATAGCCATTGTTTCCGCCGCCATTACCTTGTCTTTAAGCTCAGCGGTGAGGTTGCCATGTTTCTCAAGCGACTCAAGTATTACCTCTCGCCTTTTGTCAAGTTCGGCAAGCTGTTCGATCCGGTCGCGAATATTTGTTATCGCAACCTCATTAAGACTGCCTGTCGCTTCTTTACGATACCTGGCGATAAACGGAACGGTAGCGTTTTCAGCCAATAACAGGGCGACGGCTTCGACCTGTTTTGCGGTTATATTCAGTTCACCAGCTGTTTTTAGTATATGTCTTTCTTCCATGCTATGTTACACCCTCAACTTCATATTATACCTTTTTAACTCCTTCGACAGCTTTTTGGCTCGGCCTTCTGTATATTTGTCCAGCTCAGCCCAAAAGTCTTTACTATGATTTTTAACCTTAGTATGAACTAATTCATGCAAAAGGACATAGTCTTGTAGCTCCGTAGGCAAAAAACTAATATTTACATTCAGGTTGATATTATTTTTACTTGAGCAACTACCCCATCTTGTTTTCTGGCAACGGAAGACAGTTCTATTGTATGGCAATTTGTATTTCTCAGAAAAATAGTCAAGTCGGCTGAACAGGCCTCTCTGGGCTTCTTTAAGATCAACAGAGGCAATGTCAGGTGTGTCAGAGTTCAATTGTTCAAGTTGTTCATATCGTCTTAGCTGTTTTTGAAGCCATAAAAGTTTTGTTTGCAGGAATTGTTTCGCTTCACGTAGAGAACCATTTCTTGGCATGATCATGGTGATAGTCTTGTCGGAACAGACGGTGATCCGCAGGCATTTGGCTCTTGATGATTGAGTGAGAATAACAGGACCTAAGTTCGAAATGTTGAGGGTAGTTGTGGACATAAGCTATTTTCTTCTTAATCAATTCATCCTTTGTTGTTCTTTGTTTATCCACATGCCAGCATAATTAAGAGTGCTGCTATTGATTTTTTTCTTCATCACAACTCTTCCAAATCTACTTTTCTATTTATAGTAATTGGCCTTTATGTACCAGTTGTTATGAGGGTATTTCACACTCGGCCGCAAATGCTGTAGGGGCCATATAATCCAGGCTGCTGCTGTGTGGCCGATAATAATTATAATCCATTTGCCCGTAGGGTAAAAATATTATTTCGGCATAATTCATTGCATAACAAGACTTAAAGCTGTCCCTGACGAAAGTTATTGCATGCACGCAAGGGTTCTTATGGCATTTGCGGACAATGAAACAGAAATTATGGATTACATGAGCCCTGAGTTGCACCAAAATTTGCACCAAAGAGTCTCGGTTGGCTCTCGGTTAGGTTTCGGTTGCCTCTCGGCCAGCTTCATAAGTCTTTTATTAACAGTTATTAATCGTTTATTGACAAGTACTTACAAAACCCTTAGACGGATTAGAAATCCGTTGCTCCTAACCGGCCATTTTTTCATCACCCTTCGTTTACTGGGGTCAGTCTTTTCAAATCAACAGTGGGTCAGTCGTCACCTGATAGCTACTTGTTATCAGTTTGTTATTGACTTGCTATTCACTTGTAACTCTCAAAAATCACCGTTTTTACCTTTATAACCTCTTATAGGCAGAGCACTTATGACCGGAGTCAAGGACTGAAAATCCGTTGCTCATCTTAGTTGAGCTACGTCAACTTCTTTGGGAATCTAAAATCAAAACACTGGGTTTTGATCGGTGGCTAATTCATTAAAAGAACTGAAGATCCATTCGAAGCTTAGATGATATAGAATCATATCTACTTATAATCAATGAAGTTACAACAATATTGAGGTCGTAAAAACATTAGCCGTTCAGGTTTATAGCTAACTTATTGTGTTATTTTATAAATTTATCTTGACATAATAGCTACTAAGTTATAATATAGCACCATAGCAATAGCCATTTTAATGGTCTTGGCGAAAAATAAAAAGCAAGTAATGGAAAGGGTAACCAATGCCATTCTGCAAAATCAAAGATAAGTGGGGAGCCAATCAGAGAGCAATTTTTCATAATGCCAAGCGCCTTATAGCGAAGTATGGACTACCTTGGGTTACTCTAGACGATATTGCGCGAGGATATAAAGAAGAAGAGAGCCCGATGCCAGAGGGGCATGGCAGAGTATCTAAGGCATTGGTACGCAAGCTTTTTATTAATAAAGAAAATATATTAAAAGAGATATCAGATTCTGCCTGGAATCCTGTTATTCAAGAAGTTGAAAAAATCGTAACTTCCAACTGCGATCCGACAAAGAAACTTTGGAAATTGCTTACGAAGATTCCTAACTTACTCTCCGAAGACCTTGATGCGTGTGGCGTATTGGTTAGGGAACGATATCCTCAAAGTTCAAAAGAAGGATTTTTAAGAGGATCTATGGACGCACTTAGATGCCTGGCAATGTTGGAGAGACTACTTTTTGAAATTAAGCAAAAAGGCAATTTGAAAAAAGGAGTTGGTGATGTTCCAACAATCGTTCATTGTTTGTATGGAGCTTTGGAGCATGGGATGCTAAACATATATCTCCATTTCATAGATTACAGCGGAGATTCTTATGTGAAAAAGATAGTAGACGAGCACAAACGGATTGAAAATTTAATTATGACCCTTAAGGCTATGGCGAACGGAATATTAAAGAAACCAGAAAAATAAACTCTGAGGTTTTGTGCCCACCTACTGAGGATATGAAATGATAACTTTTAACAAATGGTAAGTTGAACATGAAGCGATGCTTATCGGAAAATATCTACATGGATGTGCGTATATATATGTTTGGTATAACAGGCACAGCCAACGGCATTATGCGTATTTTTGAATTCGAGGGTGTCCCATAGAAGATACCCCCCGAAATTCTGCCCTCGACTGTGCCCAGCACGGCAAAGGTGATACTATCGGTACCGTTGAGAGGCAGAAATGGTTAACTCTTCAAAACAAGATTCTGACCTCCCTTATAATTCGGGAGATTTCCAGCGTGGCCTTAAGGTTTTATTAAAGCACCTTGTGTCCCAAACGCAGGCAAATTCTCCTTGTTTAAAGTGCTTAATAACGCTGAGTAAGAATTTTAGCGTTGATAGTACGCAGATAATTCAGGAACTCTTCGAATCCGGCGGTGACACGCAATCTCATAGTCAAGGTACCGATTCCCCTTTAATGCCCCCCTGCAGTGCAGTATGTGAAAAACCTGCAAACAAATATAATACAGTGGAGCAACACCGACACTATGATTTTGCGAAGCGAAAATACAAAGAGGGAGAAATAGAGACTAATATAATCCTAAATCAACCGTGGTTACTTATGGAACAGGGCATCCGAGCCAAACGTTTACACTATTTGGATGGTTTCTTGTTTTTCAACTGGCCCAAAACTATAACAAATCCGAAAAGCTGTTTCGCAGTTATAATTTCAAAAGGAAACAAACTTATTCCTAGAGTTAAATTTAAACATGATGACAGGAAGGCCGACGTTTGGGAATTGACCGGCCTGGAAAAAGAAGATAACCAGTTTAATATAGTTGAGGCTCACAAGTTATTAATGGAAGCTTTACAAAAAACAAAAAATACTCGCGGCCCTTCGAATATTCCTGTTGAGATAATTGTTGCTTCATACGAACTCGATCCGGAATCTTTACCCCTAATCTTTTGCATAGCTGAAATCATCACGGAGATCTCGAACGCGGTGTTTCCACCTGAAATGCTTGGCGGTATGTATAAGTTGCTTCAACAATGGGAAAAACGATATCGTGAGGGGATAGCAGCTATCGAAGGTTGCCGAGCATTGGAAAATGCAGATATTAAGGACCAGCTGCAAAAATACCAGGCATTGCTGGATAAGACAGAAAAAGCATTAAAACAATTTCGCACGATTATAAAAAACAAAGATGTCCAGGATAGCGATGACAGCCAAATAAGCGAAATACGCCTGAACATAGAACGGATACGCTCAAACTGCAAAAGCATAGATGATGTTTTTGAGTGTTGTGACTTCCAAACTTTGTTAAACATGGAAGAGATTCAAAATGCGTGTGTTGCAGTTGCAAAACAGCTGCTTAAATATGCAACAGGCCTAGATTACAAATATGATTACTTTGTAGGAGCGTTTAAGCAGCATTTTGCGCAACTCATTTTGGGTAAAGTAGAATTGGACAAACTAAAGACCCCATTTTCATTAGCCAGTTACTGCAGAAAAACGATATTCTATCAACTGCGAGACCAGATTATCGAAGAAAAATACGGCTTTCCCTACAGAATATATTCCACAATTTTGAAAAAGCGAAAAACCGAACAGACACTTTACCAGCAATCCGGTCGCATGCCTACTGACGAAGAAATTTCCCAAAAAATGAATATTACTATTGAGCAGTTTTCTGAAATCAAGGCCTTCGAATCATCTCTTACCCCTTACGAATTCGACGAAGAACGTGATTCACACATCGATAACAACAACGAGACTCAGGAAATTTAACAGAAATTTCCAGAAAATTTCCCTCCATAATCCTTACGACAAATAACTCGATATACGATTGATCGCTTTGTGTATGTCCGGTACCGGTTTTTAATATGCGTTAATGTTAAAAGAAACATAGTAAAAAAAGGAGCAAAATATGAATCACCTAATTTGTGAAGGCCAGTTTACAGCTGGCGATATAGAGCCCGGAACTTTTCATGTCCATAGTAGCCGTCGAAATATCTGCCCTGAGGTGGAGAATGTTTCAGATGACAATGGACAGAAAACCGCTTTGGATGACCAGGGCGAGGAACGAAGTAACGGGTCTTGTTGCGACGACGTTGTCTGCTGTTGACAGATAGCGGATATTGGGCCGGCAGCTTAAAGTTGCCGGCCCATATTTGAGAAATAGATAAAATTGGACAACGACCATGAATGCAATAATACCACCTGGAATATTTTTGACAACAAAGACTTATCGTTCAGAGGATGGACTATTTTACTTTGTTTTCGACTTTGTAGAGCAAGGGAACCACATTGATATTTATTGCACGAGACACCCATCATGGAATGGCCAAGACTCCAGTCCCCCAAAAACTCATCTATTCGCCTCGGGCAGAATTTGCTTGATTAAAGGCAAAGAACCTCGAAGTCAATGGCGAGCAGAAAGCCTTGCTCGGCAGTGGGCGCAGTATATTTGTGAATATCGCCGAACTGGTACTGCACAGAGGTAACCGGCATTGTTAGATTAGTGAAGGATAGTAAAGATGAGAGAAAAAAACAAAAAACAAAATCACAAATGTTCATCCTGCAAAAAGATGTACCAGTGTGAGAGTGAATCGTTAACCAAAAGACTTAAAAATAATCATAACTTACTTGTTGTGATGGTAATAATAAATATGGCGCAGGAGGCCATGAAAAAGATAATGAACTACATTTCTTCCAGACCCCCAGAAAGCGGCGGGATACTTCTTGGGCCGATCGGTTCGAATATAGTGACAGATTTTTATCCGGATGCAAGCGGTTTTTGCACCACCGTAAACTATAGCCCTGATCATACAACACTCAACAAATTCATGAAAGAAAAATGGCTTCCTTCAGGTATTGATATGAAGGGATTTGTACATTCTCATCCGGGAGGTCTGGACTGGTTAACCAACGGGGACATGGTCTATATCAATCGGCTTCTCGATAAAAATTCTGATATGGACATGTTTATTGCGCCTATAGTCATTCCAGACCAATACAGAATACGTCCTATTGTTGTTTTGCGTAAGCAGCCCAGAACACCCCTGGAAGCCAGAATTGAGTTATTTTAATTTAAGGTTTTTAGCACAACTTTAACATATTTTGAAAGGATAAAAATTATGGATTCTACAAGAATAAATTCAAGTATTGATGTTGATATGATGCAGAGAAGTCATGTCACTACGGTTGGCGGGACGGTAGGTTTGTCCTACGATTTAGCCCGATGTGGTTTGGGTGCCATATCTTTGGTTGATTATGACCATGTGTCCGCCACGAATCCGGCCCGTCAGGATTTTAATGCAACTGATATCGCTCGACGTAAGGTGGAAGTAAATGCCGAAAATCTGCTTAGAATCAATCCTGAAATGGAAGTAGACGGTCATGCTTTTGACTATTGTTCCATTTCCCGCGATGAATATGACCGTCTTTTTGGCAATACAGACCTTTCGATCCATGGAACAGACTTTTTTCCAGCCCAGGCGCGAGGAAATGTAGAAGCGATTCGAATGCAAAAACCTGCCATGTGGATTGGTATCTATCAAGGTGGGCGTGCCGGAGAAATCATTTATTATGTGCCTGGCGTAACACCTGCTTGCTAT
>Ga0209777_10003030_pt1 | contig 21298 bp, 13 predicted proteins | sample FrelakmetHBP12HB_FD_187147 | JGI IMG/M metagenome (GOLD analysis project Ga0209777, IMG submission 187147) | Freshwater lake sediment microbial communities from the University of Notre Dame, USA, for methane emissions studies -HBP12 HB (SPAdes)... | ecosystem: Environmental > Aquatic >...
TTCACCAGTTGTGGCATCGCCGTATGCAGACGCTGTCGCGTCTACCGTCAGGCGTGTGCCTGCCGGGCGTGCCGCGCAGGTCTCCGTTCTGCAAGCGAGCTTGCTCCACGGAGCCCAGCTTGCCCACAGGCGTACGGCTTGGAGGCTGCATAGGAGTCCCACCGGCACCTTCCTTGCCTTCCAGTTTGCGCGCCTCGCCTACCGCATTTGCCTGAGCCGTCGGATAGTGGCGGAGTCCGAGGCGGCATCGCGAGCTGGCTTGCAGGGCCGGCTTGGATGAAGGCCACCCTTGGAGGCAGCGACTCCAAGGCACGGCGGAGCCGTGGACTCCGGCGGCGGACTCAGGAACAGCCCACACGCCCCGACCCAGCGCGAGCGTTCGTGTTTTTCGTGTCGTTAGTGGCTAAGAACGTCTTCTTCTCATTCGCTTGCCGCTTTGCGCACTTCGCTTGCCGCGTTCTACGGCGGTGCTGGTAGCAGGGGGGCTAAGCCCTTGTCTAGTGCCTGGGCTGTCGATATAGTCTGGAGCATCAGGTCCGCCGCGAATGACCGAGGTGGACCGAGAGGTCCAGACAGTGGAGACCGACTATCACTGACGCAAGGCACTACATCGCTGTTGACCTGGGGGCTGAGAGCGGTCGTGTCATGTTGGGGCAGGTGGAGGATGATCAGCTCTCCATCCAGGAGATCCATCGGTTTGCCAATGGTCCGATCGAACAGGACGGGTCTTTGCGATGGGACTTTGCCAGGCTGATGACGGAGATCAAGGCGGGCCTCCGCAAGGCCCTGGCCGCACAGCCCGATGTCACCAGCATAGGTGTGGACACCTGGGGGGTGGACTTCGGTCTGTTGGACGCACGCGGGAGGCTGATCGAGAACCCGTATCACTACCGTGACAGCCGGACCGAGGGGATGATGGACAAGGCCTTCACCCTCATGCCCAAGGAGGAGATCTACCAGCACACCGGCATCCAGTTCATGCCCTTCAATACGCTCTTTCAGGTCCTGGCCCTCAAGGAGCAGCATCCGGAGGTCCTGGCCAAGGCCAGGCACTTGCTTTTCATGCCTGATCTGATCACCCATTGCCTGACGGGCGAGGTCTCGGTGGAGTACACCATAGCCAGTACGTCTCAGATGATGGACATGGCTACTGGCCGGTGGTCCAGCGCGGTCCTCGATGCCCTCGACCTGCCTATGGCCATCCTGCCCAAGGTCGTGGTGCCGGGCTCATCCAAGGGGATGCTGAAGAAGGACGTGGCCAGGGAGCTGGGGGCCGGTCCTGTACCGGTTGTTGCAGTGGGGACCCATGACACGGCCTCTGCCGTGGCTGCGGTGCCTGCCGGGGTCGCCGGCGGCAACTGGGCGTATCTATCCAGCGGGACCTGGAGCCTGATGGGGATCGAGACGCCCAAGGCGGTGATCAATCCCACCACCAGCGAGTTGAGTTTCACCAACGAGGGCGGAGTGGAGGGCACGATCCGCGTGCTCAAGAATATCATGGGCCTGTGGCTCGTGCAGGAGTGCAGGCGATTCTGGGCAGGGCAGGGCGAGGACCTGGACTACTCGCAGATCACCCAGATGGCGGCCAAGGCCACGCCCTTCCAGGCGGCGATCTCTATAGAACACGGGGACTTCCTCGCACCGGGCCGAATGCCGGAGAAGATCAATGGGTTCCTGCGATCCACGGGCCAGGACGAGATCACGGACAGGGGACAGATGGTCCGGGCGGTGCTTGAGAGCCTGGCCCTCCGGTATGCCGAGGTGATGGACAGCCTGGAGCAGATCTCGAACCACCCGATCGAGGTCCTCCACATCGTGGGCGGCGGGATCCAGAACGAGCTGCTGAACCAGTTCGCAGCGGATGCCACGGGCAAGACGGTCGTGACAGGTCCGGTGGAGGCCACGGTCCTGGGTAGTGTGCTGATGCAGGCCAGGGCTGCGGGCCGGATCAGATCCCTCGCTGAGGGACGGGCCATGGTGGCCGCGTCGTTCGAGACCAAGACCTACCGGCCCAAGGACCGCACTGGATGGCAGGCCTTTAGGGACAAGGCCAAGTCCCTCCTGAAGGGCTAAGACCATGGAAGATGCCGCCATCGTAGACCAGTTGCTCAAGGAGATCACGGAGCTATCCCACTCCTTTGGGACCACCGACTACGTGCGTGCAGGGGGCGGCAACACCTCGGTCAAGACGGCGACCACGCTCTGGGTCAAGCCCTCGGGAACGAGCCTGCTGGGGCTGACGCCGCAGTCGTTTGTTGCCCTGGATCGCGCCAAACTCGCGACCCTGTACGCCCTTCAGACACCCACTGAATCCTCGGCCCGCGAGGCCCTGGTCAAGTCGGTCATGGAGCAGGCCGCACAAAGGGACACCGGGCCCGCCAGTCCGGGCCGGGCCTCGGTGGAGGCCCCGCTGCACGATTCCCTGGAGGCCCGGTTTGTCGTGCACACCCATCCGGCCCTGGTCAACGGCATGACCTGCGCGGTCAATGGCAGGCAGGTCTGCCAGGAGGCGTTTGGCGAGGCCCTTTGGCTCGACTATGTCGATCCGGGCTACACCCTGTGTATGCGGGTCCGCCGTGAGGTCGAGCGGCACAAGCAGGGGCACGGCAGGCAGCCTTCGGTGATCTTCCTGAAGAACCACGGGGTGTTCGTGGCAGCGGATAGACCCAGCGAGGTGCACGCCCTGTACGCGGCGATCTTCGACAGGCTGGCCGATCGGTACGAGAAGGCCGGCGTGGATCTGAGGCTGGCCGTTACACCCACACCTGAGGCCAAGACCCTCGACGCAGCCAGGCAGCAGATCTGGCAGGCCTTTGGCCATGACGTGGCGATCGTGGTCAAGGGCGGATTCGATTGTGCGACCGGGCCGATCTCGCCCGATCACATCGTGTACTCCAAGGCGTATCCCCTGGCCGAAGAGCCCACGGCCGAATCGATCCTGGGCTTTCGCCGGAGGTTTGGGTATGATCCCCAGGTGATCGCGTGGAATGGCCTGGTCTACGGCGTGGGCGCAACGGACAGGCAGGCGGCCTTGGCCCTGGACCTGGCCCAGGACGGGGCCCTGGTCAGGCACCTGGCCACGGCCTTTGGCGGGATCGAGTACATGACCGATCCTGCGCGGCTTTTCATTGAGAACTGGGAAGTGGAGTCTTATCGTCGTAAACAGCTATGATGAAGGGCGGCGTCTGACACAGACGCCCTACAGGAACTGACGAGGAAGAAGGGCAGGCTTATGGCTCACGACAGACGTATCCAACAGGCGTACACACTCGCCAGGCAGCGCTACGCGGACATGGGCGTGAATACCGACCGGGCACTCAAGAGGGTCGCGGGCATCCCCATCTCCCTGCACTGCTGGCAGGGCGACGACGTGGGGGGTTTTGAGAACCTGGGCAGCGAACTGGGCGGGGGACTGGCGGTCACGGGCAACTATCCCGGCAAGGCCCGCACCCCAGACGAGCTTCGCCAGGACATCGAAGAGGCCTATTCCCTGATCCCGGGCAGGCATCGCCTCAACCTCCACGCCTTCTATGCGGAGATGGGCCGGCACAAGGTAGACCGTGACGCCCTATCCCCACGGCAATTCAGGAACTGGATCGCCTGGGCCAAGGCCAACAGGCTGGGCATGGATTTCAACCCCACCTACTTTTCCCATCCCAAGGCCGCGGACGGCCTGACCCTCTCCCATCCAAACAAGGGGGTTCGCCGGTTCTGGATCGAGCACGGCATCCGCTGCCGCGAGATCGGGGCTGCCATCGGCAGGGCCCTGGGCAAGACCTGCGTGACCAACGTCTGGATACCGGACGGCATGAAGGACACGCCCGTGGATCGCAAGGGACCGCGCGAGCGTCTGGCCGAGTCGCTCGACGCCGTGTTCGCCAAGCAGATCAGTCCCAGGCTGAACCTCGATGCGGTCGAGTGCAAGCTCTTCGGCATTGGGTCCGAGAGCTACGTGGTCGGGTCGCACGAGTTCTACCTGGGCTACGCAGTCAGCCGCCAGAAGGTGCTGACGCTCGACACCGGCCACTTCCATCCCACGGAGACCATCTCCGACAAGATCTCCTCGGTGCTGATGGAGGTGCCCGAGATCCTGCTCCACGTCAGTCGCGGCGTGCGGTGGGACAGCGACCACGTGGTGACCTTGACCGACGACCTGCAGGCCATTGCCCAGGAGTTGGTCCGGGGCGGGTACCTGGATCGCACGCACATCGGCCTGGACTACTTCGACGCCAGCATCAACCGCGTGGCCGCCTGGGTGATCGGCACCCGCAACATGATCAAGGCCCTGCTGACGGCCTTGCTGGAACCCACGGCCCGGCTCCAGGCGATGGAGCGGGCCGGTGACTTCACGTCGCGCCTGGCCCTGCTGGAGGAATTGAAGACCCTGCCCATGGGAGCGGTCTGGGACTACTACTGCGCGAGGTCGAACGTGCCGGTTGGCCCGGCGTGGATCGATGACGTGAAGATGTACGAGAATCGCGTGTTGTCGAAACGCGGATGAAGGAGACCCGACCCTCATGATGGCAAATCCATTCCTCGGTGTGTGCTTCCACTGGCTCGGCGGGCTCGCGTCGGGCAGCTTCTATGTCCCTTACCGCGGGGTAAAGAAGTGGGCGTGGGAGGTCTACTGGCTCGTGGGCGGATTCTTCAGTTGGATCATCGCCCCGTGGACCCTGGCGGCGATCCAGACCCAGGACCTGGTGGCCGTGCTCCGCGAGGCCCCGTGGGGCACGATCGCCTGGGCGTACTTCTGGGGCGCGATGTGGGGCCTGGGCGGACTGACCTTCGGGCTGACCATGCGTTACCTGGGGATGTCCCTGGGCATGGCGGTTGCCCTGAGCTATTGCTCCGCGTTCGGCACGCTGATGCCGCCGTTGTTCAATGGCACGCTCGTGGAGAAGTTCTCCACCCAGTCGGGCCATTGGATCGGGCTAGGGATCATCGTCTGCCTGCTCGGTATCGTGGTCACAGGTCTGGCGGGGATGTCCAAGGACCGCGAGATGCCCGAAGAGAAGAAGAGGGAGACCATCAAGGAGTTCAACTTCTGGAAGGGTATCCTGGTGGCCACGTTCTCGGGGGTCATGAGTGCCAGTTTCGCGTACGGGCTGGATGCGGCCGCGCCCATTGCCCAGATCTCCGCCCTGCACGGTACTACGACCCTCTGGACCGGACTGCCGAAGCTCTGCGTGGTGCTGCTCGGCGGCTTCACCTCCAACTTCATCTGGTGCGTGTTGTTGAACGTCAAGAATCGGACCGGCTACCAGTACTTCAGTCCGGTCCTTCGCCGGGATCCCCCGGTGCGGGAAGGTGAGACGATCATCGAGACCGCAGTGGACGCACCGGGCGAGGAGATCGTCGAGCACCTACCGGGCGCCAGGCCCATCTCGATCGAACGGGTGCCGATGCTGGGCAACTACCTCTTCAGCGCGTTGGCGGGCGTCACCTGGTACATGCAGTTTTTCTTCTACACGATGGGCGAGACCCAGATGGGCCAGTACAAGTTCTCCAGTTGGACCCTGCACATGGCCAGCATCATCATCTTCAGCTCGCTCTGGGGCATTGCGCTGAAGGAATGGAGGGGCAGCAGCAGCGGCACCCGGGTCAAGCTGGCCCTGGGGCTGGCCATGCTGGTGGCGTCGACGGTCGTCGTCGGTTACGGCAACTACCTCGGCGTGCACACGGCCGCGAATTGACGCGGCGGTGGCGACGGGCTAGAGTACAAGGGATAGTGGAAGGAGTCACGACATGGACCAACAGTCGGCAACGCAGGTTCCCGACTCGCCACAGCACGCGGGCGATGAGTTCGAGCGACAGCCCGTACCGGAGAAGGCCCGGAAGGGGTCCAGCGCATTCTGGGGGATGTACGCGGGCGAGCACACCGCAGGCACGGAGTTCATGCTGGGGCCCCTGTTCGTGTCGTGGGGGGTGGGGGCCTTTGACCTGATCGTCGGCCTGCTGGTGGGCAACCTGCTGGCCGTGCTGAGTTGGCGGTTTGTGTGCGCGCCGATTGCCACCCAGTACCGCTTGACCCTCTACTATCAGTTGGAAAAGATCTGCGGTCGCAACCTGGTCGTGCTGTACAACCTGGCCAACGGCGTGCTGTTCTGCTTCCTGGCTGGGGCCATGGTCACGGTCTCCGCTACGGCCGTGGGTGCAGCCTTGCCGAATATCTCCATGCCGAGCTTCCAGGACACCATGCCCACGGGCGTGGCCTGGTGCGTGGCGGTGGTGATCCTGGGTGCGATGATGACCTTCGTGGCGATCAAGGGCTATGGATTCGTGGCCCGCGTGGGACACCTCTCAGCCCCGTGGATGCTTCTGGTATTCGCGGCCTGCGGGATCGTGATGATGGGCAAGCTCCACTCGACCCATATCGTCGAACTGCTCACCCCTGCACCCGGGACCCAGGCCAAGATCGGATTCTGGGGCGTGGTGTGCTTCTCCTGGTTCTGCAACGCCGCCATGCACATCGGGATGTCCGACCTGTCCGTGCTGCGGTTTGCCCGCAAGCCCTCGTACGGCTGGGCCTCGTCTGCGGGGATGTTCCTGGGGCACTACATCGCCTGGATCTGTGCGGCATTGCTCCTGGTCTACTGGGTCAGGGCCAAGGGTGCAGATCCGGCCAGGGGTGTGCCGCCCGGCCCCATGGTCTGGGATGCAGTGGGCTGGGCCGGCCTTGCCTGCGTGATCGTGGCAGGCTGGACCACTGCCAATCCGACCCTGTACAGGGCCGGTCTGGCGTTCCAGGGCCTGTGTCCACGGATGTCGCGGACCACGGCCACACTGATCGCCGGGGCCCTGTGTACGCTCGCAGGGATGTTCCCTGCTGTGGCCATGAAGCTGCTGGACTTCGTGGGGCTGTACGGCACTACCCTGGCGCCTGTGGGCGCGGTCATCCTCGTGGACGTGTACCTGGCGGATCGATGCGGCTTCACGCAGGACTGGGCCCAGAAGACGGGGCGGGGCTTCAACGTGGCGGTGCTCCTGGCCTGGGCCATCCCGCTGTCGATCTTCTATTTCCTCTATCTCAAGTACAGTATCTTCCCATCGTACATGACCCTGCCGGTCTACGTCCTGACCGGCGGGTTGTACCTCGTGCTGGCCAAGGCCATGAACGGTTCACCGGCCAGGACTCGATAACAGACAGGAGACGCCATGAAGACGATAGCCATGATCCTCGGAATCATTGCCCTGGGACTGACCGTGGTGCCGCCGATCCTGTTTGCGACCCACTCCCTTGCAGAGCCGGCCATGAAGAGGCTGATGCTCGACGGATGCGTGCTGTGGTTCGTGACCGCCCCGGCGTTCATGAAGGGCGGAGCGGAATAGACACCACAAGGGCAAACATAAAGAGATACTTGATTCCATCGATGGCATATCACTCCCGATTTCATTCCTTGAAGCAGCCAGGTTGTTTTGCTATAATGACCTCTGTTGGATGATGTGATGAAACCACGGTTGATTTAGGATGTAGTCTGTAGGATGGGCTTTGGCCCATGCTGATCCTCATGAAGGTCCTTCCACTCAGGTACCCGACTTTCGCCGTTCTCCTTGTCCTTGGGTGGAGCATCGCCCCCCTCTTCGGTGCCGAACTACCCTTTCATCGAGGTGTCAACCTGACCAATTGGTTCCAGGCATCCGGACCCAGGCAGATTCAATTCACCCAATTCTGCCGACAAGACCTGGTGAACATCCGGAGCCTGGGCTGCGACGTCATCCGCCTGCCCATCAATCTGCATGGCATGACCGGCGGTGCGCCGGAGTATACCCTTGATCCGCTCTTCCTGGGATTCCTGGACCGGGTGGTGGATTGGGCCGAGGAGCTTCAGATCCACCTGATCCTCGACAATCACTCCTTTGATCCTGCAGGCGATACGTCTGGCACCATCGGAGAGGTGCTCATCCCAGTCTGGACCCAGATGGCCCAGCACTATCGGGATCGGTCGAAGTACCTGTACTACGAGGTCCTGAATGAACCCCACGGGATTGCAGACGCCACCTGGAATTCCATCCAACAGAGGGTGGTGGACGCGATCCGTGCAGTGGATCAGGTCCACACCATCGTCATCGGTCCAGCAGGCTGGAACAGCTATGACAACCTGAAATACATGCCTCAGTACAGGGACCCAAATCTGATCTACACCTTCCATTTCTATGACCCGTTTCTCTTCACCCATCAGGGGGCCAGTTGGGCCAGCCCGTCAATGGTATCCCTGTCCGGGGTGCCATTTCCCTATGACGCCACGGCCATGCCGACCTGCCCCGATGACTTGAAAGGCACGTGGGTGGAGGGGGCCTTGAATACCAGCTACCGGACGGAGGGCACGGCCGCGCACGTCAAGGAGCTCATCGACCGGGCAGTATCCTTCCGGGACCAGCGGCGATGGCCTGTGCGGCTGTTGTGTGGCGAGTTCGGGGTGTACATACCCAACAGCGACCCTGGGCAGCGGGTGACCTGGTACAGGCTCGTGCGGGGCTACCTCGAGGAGAAGGGTATCGCGTGGACCACCTGGGACTACACCGGCGGATTCGGGCTCTTTGCGACGGGCGGCAACGACCTGTTTGAGCATGATCTCAATGTCTCCCTGCTCGAAGCCCTGGACTTCAATGTCCCCGAGCAGACCAAGTACACTCCCAAGCCTGATTCGCAGGGATTCGACCTGTACACGGATTACGTGGCCGCCCATGTCCTGGAGTCAAGTGGGGTAGGGGACGGCACGCTCGACTACTACTGCGGCACCGATCCGGTCCAGGGACAGTACTGCATCTATTGGACCGGATCAGGCCAATACTGTCAGATTGGCTTCAACTTCAAGCCCGACAAGGACCTCTCGAACCTGGTCGCACAAGGTTACGCTGTGGACCTCTGGATCCGCGGCGATTCGCCGGGTTCCAGGCTGGACATCCGCTTTGTGGATACCAAGACGGGGGCCGACGATCACCCCTGGCGGATGCGAGTGAGGATCGACGAAGGACGAGCTGCATGGGACGGGGCCTGGCATCATGTCCGCGTCCCGCTGGCCGACTTCAAGGAGCACGGCTCCTGGGACAACGGGTGGTTCAATCCGCAAGGCAAGTTCGATTGGACCGCCGTGGACCGATTCGAGATCGTATCCGAGTATCACACCCTGGAGGGCATCCGGTTCTGGTTTGACGACATCCGGGTCGTCGAGCCATAACCCATCCTACGATCTGTCTGGCGCAGGAGTTGAGCCGTCCGACTCACGCTGAGCCAGGCCCGGCGGGGTCTTGGGTCGTCATCCAAGACCCACGTCACGCCATGTCACTTGCCCTGCATCCCCAGTTGCTCAGAGTAGCCGCCCGTCGAGGTTGGCCGCAGTCAGCCTGGGGGCAGATTCCGTTTGCAGAGACCGGCCGATTAGGCTAGAATAATACGCCAAGAAGTCAGTCGTCGATCAAACCACTTGCTGGAGTGGACTGCTGGTTGAGGACAGGGTACTCCATGTCATCCGGGCGTCTCCTCCACTTTGGACCGGCAAATGGAGGCCTCTATGAACCGAGTGATTCACTGGCACGCGCCTCCTGTCTGGCTGACGGGCAGTCTCCTGTTGTGCCTGGTCCTTTCGGGCGACTCCACAGGGGCCACTTCCGACCCACTTTGGCAACGGGCGGCGGGTGCGGCTGACCTCCGCATCCAGCAACTCGAACAGGCAGTGGCCGGCGGCGACGCCGCCCGCATTCAGGCCTCCGTGCTGGAGCTGCAGGCCGACCCCCTCGCAGTCAACCGCCTCAACAAGACGGGTTCCGACTCGCTGAAGCAGGCCTGCAACCGTGTCATTGACGACGTACGAGGCAGGACGATGAAGCAGGTCCAGGACGTCATCTCCAAGAAGTACGGCGTGGACGCGGCGGACGTGGAGGTGAAGTCCATCACCAATCCGACCAAGGCGGGCGAGATCAAGGTCGGCCAGGACTGGGACGTGACTGTCAAGGTCCGCGGCAAGGACATCCCCACGAGGGTTTCCACGCCTACGCTGCAACAGGCTTTTTACGAGTCTGCCACCGGCAAGTCGGCGGAGGGCTTCTCGGGCAAGGCCGAGTTTCATGAGGCCGCCGAGCGTTTCGCCCATCAGCAATGCGTAGAGGTGACCAACTACCAAGTCTCCGAGGCCTACGGCGGCGCACCGTCGGAAGGGGAGTTGATCATCCAAGGGGACAAGGGGGCGCGGCTCCGCGACCCCGGGCAGTTGTCGAAGGTCATCGCCTACAAGAGTGACATCGCAGCCGAACGCGCGCTGGCGATGGAATCGCAGGGTAGGGTCGTCGAGGCCCAGGCGTGGCGGTTGGAGCAGTGCAGGCAGGCGGTCAAGCAGTTCGACCGGCAGGTCCTGCCCCGCGTTGAGGAGATGGGAGGCAAGGTCCCGCAGGACATCAAGGACGCCATGGATGTGCTGCGCGAGGTGGAGAAGGGAAACCTCTCGCCCGTTGAGGCCGAGGCCTCGCTCCAGCGGATGAAGACCAGCGTCCAGCGGCTCACGCACGATGCCGCTGACCTGGTGGAGGCCGCGCACGACCTCCGGGCCCCGGGTGCACGGGCCCCGTTGCCGGCTGATCCGATCGCCGAGAACGTCCGAAACCGCATTGAACTGGATCGGCTCCTCAAAGGGGCCGGCGACGCCGAAGGTGTGGGCGGCCCCAAACTCAAGGCCAGCGGTGAGGACCTGGATAAGATCGCCAGGGGCAAACCCGCAGTTGGCGAGGGCAGCGGGCCTTCCGAGGGAATTACGGGCAAGGGGGTCGGGATTCTGTTCGCGTTGCTGGCATTGAAAGACAGCTTCAACGTGGGCACGGAGGCGGGCGGCGCAATTGACCGGTACGCCAACGCGAAGGACGAGAAGGAATCGCAGAAGGCGCTCGATGATCTGAAAGGCTCAGCCAAGGAGGGTACCCTGTTGTTCACGCTGACCTTTCTGGCAGAGCGCCATCCGGCCATTGGCGCGGCCATATTGTTCAGCCATGGGGTTGGCTACTATGACGTGGTCGGCGACAAGATGGGCGATTTCTGGGACGACATCGGCGGGGTGTTCGGGTTCGAGACCCGCTTCGATGTCCAGAGACTCGCACAGATGGAGCGGGTAGACGCGTACAAGCGGGCTCTCGATGCGGGCGAGCTGAAGATGAAGGGTGGGATGACGCAGGAGGCCTTTCTCTTGTTCGTGCGGACCATGGAGCCGACAGACCCTGACTTCAGGACCCTCAAGGAGCTGATGATCGAGAGGCCCGCGTCCGAGTCCTCCATTTTGGACCAGCTTAGACCGTACAACCTCGCAGACCTGACTGCGGAACAGAGGCTGAAGCTGATCGAGCAGTTGAAGGCTGCCGGCCTCTGGCCGTTGCCGAAGGACCCGACCAAGCCGCAGCCCGAGGCTGGCCCGGAGGTCGGGGAGGCGGTGGCTGCGGCGAGGGCGGCCTTCTCCTCACTGGAGGACGCCTGCAGACCGATCATAGAGGTGACGAATAATCCAGCGCTGCCCAGAGCAGCCAGTGCCTGCCAGCGATTCGGTGATCTATACAAGCAGTTCCAGGAGCGAGTTGGGCCGGTGGAGACGGAGACCGAGACCGCGGTGGACCTGATCTCCAGCGCGGGCCGGTTCCCGGAGGCCGAGAAGCCGCTGCGCGACGCGCTTCGTGCCGTGCTACGGGCCGCGGACGCCTTTCGCCAGGCCCGCAAGACGCACGACGAGATCATGGGCCTGTATTCCGTCTGCGAGGAGGTCCGCAAGGAGACTGACCGGTGCGCCCGTCTCGCCCGCGAATGCGGCGGACACGAGCAGAACTTCCACCAGGTCTGCACAGCACAGTTGCAGAGGCTCGGCCCCGGCGATTCCGGCGCTGCGAGCGACAGTCCTGCAGCAGCCGCTGCCACGGAGATCCGGCTGTTGGGCCTGCGGGTCGCCGAATTGCGAGGGCAGATCACCGACGCCATGAGCAAGCTGTATGAGACCCTCCAACCGTGCGAGGTCATTGAGCCACCCATCGCCGACGTGGTCCGGCTCACTGAGGAACGGATGAGCGAGGCGGATGCCGGGTTCTCCGCAGTGCAGTTTGTCCTGTCCAGCCGGCTCGCCGCTCGCGCGAAGGAACTGGAGGAGGCCAAGCAGCTCCTGGACAAGCGTGGCACCCAACGTGAGGACCGCACCAAGCGAGTCGCCTACCTCAAAGAGCACGTTGCCAAGCGTCAGAAGGCCATCGCTGCCCCCGGCACCGCGGTTGCGGAACGTCAGAAACTGCAAGGCGAGATGACCGAGATCCGCAGTGACCTCGACCAGAATCAGAAGGTGATCACGGCCATTGACCAGGACATCGAGAAACGCAAGGAAGACGTCAAACAACTGGAACCGACCATCAAGCTGCTCGGCGAGGTCAGCGGCGCCATGCCGGCTTCGAATTGAGTGGGCAACCGAAAGGACAAAACCATGAGAACAGTTGGCATCGTCCTATTGGCAGTCGCGGCAGTCTCGCTGACCGCCGAGCAGGCAGCGAACCGGCCCCCTAGTATCTCGGACATGGATCAGCAGGAGGCCGATCTCAACAAGCAGATCGAGGACTTGTCCAAGAAGCTGTACGATACGCCCATCCCCCCCGTGCAGCCAGACGAGGGGTTCAGGGGCGTGGAGCTGCTCGGCATCAAACAGGAAGGCTTTGCCGCGGGCGGCTGGGGCGGATTCTACGGAAAGAACTACGACCAACTCAATGACCGCTATCAGCAGGCCAGCAAGCAGTATCGCACCGTCTCCGTCGAACGCGAACAATGCGAGCAGGAGTTCCGCATGGCCACCGGCAACGTGGCCGATCTGCAGAAGAAGATCGCCGACCGCACCAGCGACCTCGAACGCATAGCCAAGGGCCTCGAATCCGCGAGCCAGCCGCCGTCGGACGCGGAGCGGATCCGCAAGCTCACCGCGGACCAGGAGCGTTACCAGAACGAGTTGAGGGAGGCCCAGTCCAGGCTTCCTGCGGAACAGAGCCGCCTGGCCGCCGCCGAGTCGAAGTTGCCGGGCCTGCGGTCACAGGAGGAGTCCGCACGGACCGCCGCCAACACCACGCGGGGACCGCTGGTCGAGGAAGAGACCCGCCTGTACAAGAAATGGATTACGGAGCCGTCCCAATGAAACCGACCCTGCTTCTTCTCGCCGCCATGCTCCTGGCCGGGCGCGTCGGCGCGGCCGAGGACCCGAAACTCAAAGAGCTTCTGGACAAGCGAGCCCGGCTCGAACAGCAGATGAAACAGGAATTTCGCCGCCTCGCGGTGTACCTCGCCTACGAGACCCAGATCCAAGGCATGGAGGTGATCGGATGGCTCCACTCGCCCGAACGCGCCACCGAGGAGCTCACGACCGTTGCGGATCGCCTTCTCCGTGAGAGCTACACCGATCCGGAGCTCGAACAGGAAAAGGCCCGGCACGCCCAAGAGCTGCGCGATTACATCAACGGTCTGCCCGTTACCAACGGCAGGTGGCCTGATGACAAGCCGCGTGCCGAGTATCAGGCGCTCGCGCAAAGCGAACAAGCGAGGCTCCAACGCGAATTGCTCAACGGCCCCCCCAAGGCCCCCGAAGCCATCGCGGCCGGTCTGCGGCGAGCCGCGGAGATCCGCGCGTGGTCCGACCACGAGCTGACCCTCTCACCGGATCGCGATTTCTTCGGCAACGCCGGCGATCGGATTGCCCGCGCGCTGGCGCAGGCGCACATGAACCTCGTCACAAAGGGACCTGCCGGCACCAGGCCGCCTGCGGCGACCGCCACCACAACACCGCCCACCACTGGGCCGCTTGTGCAAGGGTTCCCCACGGGACCGCTGCAACCGCCGCCGCAGCCGGTGACCCCGCCGGCCCTGCCGCCGGTCAGCGAGCCACCTGTGGGCGGCAATGACGTGGGGCGTCTGCAGGCCGAGGCTGACCGGTGCTTCAGCCAAGGCGACTACACCCGTGCCCAATTGCTGTATGAGCAGGTGGCCCGCAGACAGCCGGACAACCTTGCCGCGCACATCAACCTCGGTCGCATCCACAACTTCGACGGCAAGCTGGATGAGGCGATTGCCGAGTACCAGATCGCGTACCGGCTCGCGCCGCAGACGGCGGGTCTGCGTTGCTGGCTCGGCGAGATCTGCCTGCACAAAGGCGACCCCCAGACGGCCTTTCGTTGGCTTAACGAGGAGATCGCCGCCAACCCCAACAATGCGTGGGCCCACTCCTTCATGGGCAGCCTGTACATGGCGACCGGCGACAACGCCAGCCGTGACCGGGGATTCCGCACTGCCCTGTCACTGGACCCCAACATCCCCCAGTACCGATACTCCAATGGCGTGGCCCTGCTCAACGCCAAGCAGCACCGCAGCGCCCTGATGGAGTTCCTCGCTGCCATCCAGATGAACCCAAGCGTGCCCAACCCCTACTACACCGCGGCAGTCTGTTATGCGGCCCTGGGCGACAAATCGGCCGCCATCGGCTGCTACGAGCGGTACGTGCAGTTGGATCCGCTCAGCGAGTGGGCGGCCAAGGCCAGAAAGGAAATCCAGAGCCTCAGGGGGAAGAACTGATAGGGCACGCAATGTGGTACAATGATAACGTGCTTTCTCTACCAGACAAACCATCACCTACTGGGATGCTCTATGGAAATCGCCGGCACAGTGGATCGCTCGAAACGCCTTGAACGCCAGTTGTCGTTCCCTGGAGCAAGCCTATCGGGGGTCACAAAGGCCTTGTCATGCCTTGCCGTTCTGCTGTTTGTCTCTCTTGGGGCAGGCCCACGGTGTGGTGCCGGGGAAGTCAGCCTTGCTGCCGACATCAACGCCGGTTCAGGTTCGTCCGGCCTTGGGTGGCTGACGGAGCTTGACGGCGTGCTCTATCTCACGGCCTACACGCCCGCCACGGGGGTGGAATTGTGGCGGTTCGACGGCAAGACCGTTTCCTTGGCCGCCGACGTATGCCCCGGGCCCGACAGCTCCACGCCTGCAAGCCTGGTGGCATACAACAACAGGCTGTACTTCAGCGCTGAAGGCCCCTCAGGTCCCCCGCGACTGTATCAGTTTGACGGTGCGAGCGCTTCGCTGGCTCCGGGTTATACTCCCCTCCAGAACCCCGAGTCCCTCTTCGTCTATGACGGCAAGCTCTACTTTAGAGCTGCACAGTTCGGCACCTATGGGATCGAACTGTGGACGTACGACGGCACGCACCAGACGGTGATCGACCTCTACCCGGGCCCAGGCAGTTCGGGCCCGAAGGAATTCATCGAGTTCAATGGTGTGATGTACTTCAATGCGAACAGCCAGTTCTGGCGATATGACGGCTATGGGCCTGCCGTTGTCGATCCCAACATCAATCCGGAGGGATTTGTGGTCTTCAAGGACAAGCTGTACTTCAGGATGGTTGAGAGCCTGCACGGCAATGAGTTATGGCGATACGACGGCGTCAACCCGGCGGTGCGCGTCACGGACATCAACCCAGGTCCGGGGTACTCCAGCCCGTACGGCATGACGGTCTACAGAGGCGCCCTCTACTTCAGCGCCGACAACGGGGTGGACGGCTTTGAGCTGTGGCGCTATGACGGATGCAAGGCCGAGATGGTCGCCGATATCAATCCAACGCCCTATGTCCCCGGAATAGACCCGGTGCATAACTCGTTTCCACATGACTTCACCGTGTACAAAGGCGTCCTGTTCTTCGCTGCCGACGACGGCCAGCACGGCAATGAGTTGTGGTGTTATAACCGAGCCAGATTGGCGCGGGTGGCAGATCTGTATCCGGGACCGGCCTTGTCGGACCCCAGCGGATTCAAGGTCTTTGATGACGCCCTCTACTTCTCCGCCTACAATGAGGTCGTAGGCACCGAGCTTTGGCGGATGACCCCCTCGTTGACACTGCTTAGCCCCAATGGCGGTGAATCGCTCAAGGCTGGCAGCGTGCACACGATTGTGTGGAAGGACGAACCGTGCGTGCACAACGTTGCGATTGAATTCTCTAGCGACAACGGCTCGACGTGGACGCCGGTTAGATCCGCCCACTGCGGCAACACCGGTTCATACCGCTGGATCGTGCCAGAGGTGGAGTCCTATGAGTGCCTGATTCGTATCAGTGACTCGGACCACTCGCAGATTACCGACGAGAGTGATTCACCGTTTGAGGTACATAGGTGCACGCGCACATCAGACCTTGCCGGCGATGGCCTTGTCGATACCGAGAATCAGTCTTCTGGATCGGAACTGGAGTAAGCTGGGCTGTGGCAATGGTCAAGACGTTTGGGACTAAAGGGGGTCAGCAGCCGGCGGAGCAGCCGCAGGACGCCTGACGTAGTGTCGTTCTGCGGCAAAGTATGCCCCGAGTGAAAAGGTGGGTGTGCTCGCCCCGTAGATTGGAGAACAGCTCATGGGCAATGTCCTGGTCTTGTACCACAGCAAAGGCGGTAACACACGGAAGATGGCACACTATGTAGCAGAGGGTGTGGCACAAATACCAGACATCACAGTACGGGTCAAACCCATCGAGGAGGCCAGTCGAGACGATGTGATCTGGTGCGATGGGCTGGCACTGGGCTCACCGACTTACATGGGCACTGTGGCTTCGGCCATGAAGAAGTTCTGGGAAGATCTCATGCCAGAATGGCAGAAACTGGATGGAAGGATTGGTTGTGCCTTCAGCTCGCAAGGAGGGTGGGGCGGCGGAGCAGAACTGACGTGCCAGTCGCTCATGACGATCATGATGAACTACGGATTCCTGGTGTTCGGGGTAACCGACTACTCTGGGCATCAATTCACGGGACATCATGGTGCCGTTCAGGCCGGCGAGCCGAGAGAGGAAAAGGAGATCGAATCCTGCAGGCGTCTAGGCAAACGATTGGCCGAATGGGTCGCAGTCTATTTCGATGGGCGCAAGGACGTCCACCCACTTAGAGGATTGTACAAACGTAATCCTTGGGACTGACTCTACTACTCATTCTTCTTCAGGCCATCAACGCCTATTCGAGGGTGAACGGACTATCGCTCACATCGAATAGGGCAGGGTCGGCGCTGCTGCTGACCTTGATCGAGTAGTCGCTGCCCGCCTCGAGGTCGAGGTTGACTTCCCACTTGTAGGCGCCCGTGCTCGGTACCGTGGCGATCGTCTTGAGGCATGTATCTCCCCTGTACAGCTCGATCACGACGTTCTCCATGATGTTGTCATCCCACTGGATGAAGTACGACAGGCCCTTCTTCCACACCTCGCCGCCATTGGGGATGGTTGCCTTCACCATCGGCGGGATCGTCTGGAACGAGCCAGTAGACCATACGCTTGCGCCGCCCTCATTATATGTCCTGACGCGGTACCAATAGGTAGTGTTGGGGTCCGCCGCGTCCCAGACGTAATAGGCGTCGGTCTGAGAGGGCAGATCGACCACGGCAGCGGCGAAGTCCGGATCCGCTGCAATCTGCAGCTCGTATTCGCGAGCTAGACCCGTCGGCGACCAGGACAGCAGGATGGGCAATGCCTGATTGACGGTGTACTGCTTGTTCGACTTGGCCATCACCGGAGCGATGACCTCAACCTCCTGAACCCCTCGGTAGCTCTCCGGCTCGTTCAACACGGGGGCCAACGGCACGTCGTCCAGGTCCGGATAGCCGAAGATGAACTCGCCGAAGTGGTCCATGGTGGCCTTCAACTGCTTGGTCACAGGGTTATACAGGGTCGGTAACGGGAGGAACAGGCCTCTGCCAGCGAACGGGCGATAGTAGACCGTCAGGCGGCTCGGGTCTCGCAGACCCAGGACGTCCGCATCGAAGCGGATCTCAGCGGTCATGCTGGCGATGGCGACCGGAGTCACCTTGACGCGAACCGCCAGCACTCGCGGGGCCTTGCCCGGAAACTCCGGATACACCGGGGCATAGGGTTCGCGGGTCACGGACAGCGCGTTGTAGCCTCCGCCGCCGGTAACGACCTTGAGGGAGACCCCCGTTTCGCCGAAGTCATACGTATTGCCGGTGGCCAGCTCGTACTCGCTGACCTCGATGGCCTTCAATTGCGAGGGAAAGACAAACCGAAACGCGCGGTAGCTGTTCAATACGGGATTGTCGAAGTACAGCTCCCAGACCTTCCTGCCGTCCTGGGTGACTTCCGTGGCGGCAGGGATCACCTTGCCGGTAGCGGGGGTGCCCCAGCCGATCATCGTATTGCCGTTGGGCAGGCGCTGGGCGTTGCCGCGGCCGCTACCGGACGTGATTGTACTCGGGGCATACGTCCAGACGAGTGTGGCCACCTTGTTCACCTCGTCGAGCTTGTACTCGTACACTCGGGATGACCTCTTGCCCTGGGTGTCTCCATTGTCGTAGATCAGGAGGTTGCCGTTCTCCAGGCGATACATGCCGTGGCCTGTGCAGGACTCGATTCCATCCGCCTGGCTGACGCCGACGAACGTGAACTGGTTGTCCTTGCCGCCCAGAGTCCACATCACCTCTCCGGTCTGGCGGTTGATCTTCTTGATCCATCCCGAACTGGCCAACCTGGCGGCCGGCTGGGGCGTAGTCAAGAGGATGTGACCGTCGTCGTCCAGCCAGACCGCATTGAGGTGGAAGGTATTGATCACGGCATCCTTGGCCCGGGCATCGGTTGTCAAGGTACTGAAGAAGTCTTCGAAGCCGTAGTGATCCCAACTCCGCCACTGGAACACGGCGTTTCGCTGGGAATCCAGCTCCTGCACCACGCCACCCGACACGAGGGCATTGGGAGTGCCTCCGGGCACGATCTTGCTCATGTCCACTGGGCTCAAGTAGTAGCCGGTGAGCAGGATGTGCCCGTTGGGCAGAAGCTGAAAATCGTGCCCCTCCGCCACGTAGCCATTGCCCGGGCGGACCTCCTCGACGATGTTGAAGTCCTCATCCATGAGGGTGTGGATGACGTCGCCGCCCCCGGCGTAGGAGTGCGCCTGGATGAACGGGGCGTAGTGAAGCAGGCCGTTCGGCATCACTCCAAAATTGTAGATCTCATCGTGGGCCGCCACCTTCTTGTACCAGACGGGCGTGCCGTCATTGTTCAGAATCATGAGGTAATGGCCAACTCCCTCGACGTTGAGGGCCACCGCCAGAAAGACATATCCCGGGGCGATGGCGTTGGCATCGTAGATGTGGGCGGTCATGGCCGGGAAATCCGCCGGCAACGGGCCGAGAGCATTCGGTTCGGCGGCCACGCCCAGGCTGACGCACCATGCCGCCACTGCGATGACCCCAATCATCGTTCTTCTCATGCTGCCACACCTCCTTCGCTGTGCCCATTCGGTTGGCTGGCCCCCGCAACCGGCCCTGTTCTGACATTGTACTCTCTCGCCCTGCTATGAAGCAAGGGGTTTCACATGCAGGGCCTGTTCTTATAGGACCTGCTGCATGAACAGAGGGGCCAAGGGGCGACCATGTCCCAAGGAGCGGCTGGTCCCCACAAGAAGGGATCTCGTCATGGAGAGACTCTCTTCAGAGAGACGTTGTCCAGGTAGACCTCACCGGCCGAAGTCCCCAGGTTGATGACTACACGGGCGTTGAGGTCCGACGGATCCTGCATGGCAAACGGGTAACTGAAACGTCTCAACTGCGGCGTACCCAGGGCCGAGGTTGGGACATAGGTATAGCCCACTCGGCTGTAGTCATCGGCCGACTGATCCGGCGAGACCTTGACCTGGATGATCCGAGCCGGCTTGGCCCAGGCGGTAAACTCCAAGACGTACTGTTTCCACTGGACCAGTTGCATCCGCGATTGGCTCAACTGGACGTCCGACCCCTGGGTACCGCCAGCGGCGATCGTGACGTGGGCCATGCCATTCTCGACCCGCCAGTCAGCCGAGGCCGAGCCGCTGACCTGCCACGTCCAGCCGTCCTTGTCCTTCCCGAAGTCGCCATTGACCACCATGTTTTGGCCCGGTTCGACCGGGTCGGTGAAGTACACCAGGGCACTCTCCTCGTTGGAGTAGTCGCTCTCATGGCCTTGGCCGTCCACCCCCGTGACACGGAAGTAGTACCGGCGTCCGCTCTCCAGGGCCGACAGGCGATTGAGCGTGGATGCAGACGTATCGAGCACCGTGGTGGGCTGGGTCGTGGTTCCGCCGTAGATGCGATAGTACGCCACGTTGGGATCCCCGAACTTGTTGAAGATCAGGGTGACGTTGTGATAGTCTGGTTCGAGAAGGAGATAGGGGGCATCCACCCTCCCTTCCCAGGGAAAGCGAAACGCCCGGTACGTATCCCAATTGGGAACCAGGTTCATCTCGAATCGCTTCACGCCGTTCGGGTCTACCTCCAGGGCCTTGGGGTAGCCCGACAGGCCGAAATTGATGAGCGTGTTGCCCGTGGGCAACCGCTGGACATTGCCCATGTACCACGAGGCCTTGTCCGGCTTGTCCCGGAATTCCCAGACCAGCCTGGCCGTCATGCTGTTAACGTCAAGTTCGTATTCCGCCGCACGAGAGACGACGGGACTGTGGCCGTTGCCATTGTCAAAGACCGTGTAGTGCCCGTTGCCCAGGGCACGGAAGTCGTGCTGATTGCAGAACCCACCCAATTCGTCATTGACCCAGGTGAATTGGTTGTGGGCCCCACCCAGCCTCCAGATGACCTCGCCGGTCTGGCGGTTGATCTTGGTCACCTCGCTCAGATGCCGGTGAGAGGCCAGGATGTTCCCGTCGTCATCCACGGACAAGGAGTTGGTATGCATGAAGGTCACGTCGCCACCCCGCAGGTCCACCATCCAGGGATCGACGTCGGTCAGGCTGCAGTTGTCCCAGCCTCGCCACTGGAAGATCAGCTCCCCAGAAGCCGTGAACTCCTGAACTGCGTTCTCGTGTACAGTGGCAGTGGGCTGGCCGCCCTCAACGTACAGACGCATGTCGACCGTCTGGGTGCGGCTCCCGATGAGGAGATAGCCCCCGTCCTCCAGGACCTGCAGGTCGTGGTCATCGGTGCCATAGCCGTCCACGGCAGAGAAGCTCCTGCTGCCTTTGAAGTCCTGGTCGCAACCGAAGTACCCGGCCCAGGTGATCATGCCGTTCTTCTGGACCTTGAAGTCGCGTCCTGCACCTCGCCGGTACCAGACCGGATCGCCGTTGTTGTCCAGCATCATCGTGTAGAGGGTGCTGCCGCTGCCGCGATTCTGGACAAAGATGTATCCCGGGGACGGGTTGTCGTTGATGGTGACGAGGGCCCGGGGAAAGTCGCTGGGGATGGACACGCCATTGGCCGTGATCATGGCCTGGCTGATCCCCGCAGCAGTCACCTCGTCCGCCCTGATCGCCACGGCGAGGAGAGAGGCAGAAGAGGTGGAGGCCG
>Ga0209777_10003031_pt1 | contig 21298 bp, 40 predicted proteins | sample FrelakmetHBP12HB_FD_187147 | JGI IMG/M metagenome (GOLD analysis project Ga0209777, IMG submission 187147) | Freshwater lake sediment microbial communities from the University of Notre Dame, USA, for methane emissions studies -HBP12 HB (SPAdes)... | ecosystem: Environmental > Aquatic >...
TCCTATATTATCTGTTTTCCACGTTGATATAAAAGAAGTAGCAGGAATTTGTCCAGAATCTACTATTGTCCACTGATATGTGTCAGCTAAAATATCTCTTCCTGCAAGACCACGAACTGTATAATGACATCCTAGAGCATCTAACCTTACAATATTTGTTATAGGTTGTGTTGCCCACGCTGTTAATAATTTATCATAGTTAGCTATTGAAATACCAGAATCAGATAACATATTGCTCATATCTGTTACATTAGTTATAGTCCATCCACTAATATCTTGATTAAATGAAGAAGCAGAATGGAACATCTCTGACATATCTGTTACATTAGCTACATACCATCCACTAATATCTTGATTAAATACAGAATTAGAATTGAACATACCTGACATATTTGTTACACTAGCTACATTCCATCCACCAATATCTTGATTGAATGGTGTTTGAACAAACATACCTAGCATATTTGTTACGTTACCTACATTCCATCCACTAATATCTTGATTGAATGGTGTTAGAACAAACATACCTAGCATATTTGTTACGTTACCTACATTCCATCCACTAATATCTTGATTGAATGGTGTGTATGCAAACATAGCCGCCATAGATCCTACATTATACACAGCCCATCCGCTAATATCTTGATTAAATTGTGTCTCATAAAACACGCCTGTCATATCTGTTATATTAGTTACATCCCAACTTTCAATATTTGGAATTGTAGTAATAGAAGAACATCCAGCAAACATTCCCAATAGAGTAGTAGTTGCTGTTAAATCAGGAATATCTGTAGCTGTAATTGTCAAATTATTACAATTTACGAAATAATAACTATCATTTCCTACAGACAAACATCCCCATTGACTAATATCTGTAATTTTGGTATAATCACATCCATTGATTCCACTGAAGTTAAATCCTACAATTACTCCATCTATATTAACAATGTATGTTCCTGTAGAATCATATGTGTGAGTTATTTCTGGTTGATCATAAGTTATAATATGACTTGTTGTTGTGTCTCCCCAATCAACTATAAAATCATAACTTCCTGTTGATGCTAATGGTAATTTAATTTGATATTCGTTTGTACTTCCTGCAATAAGATTATCTGTTACCCATGTTGAGATAAAATAGTTTACTTTTCCTCCATCTGTTATTGTCCATGAATAAGTATTAGCTAATATATCTCTTCCAGCTAAACCAGCAGAAGTATATTTACATGGTGTAGCATCAAAATATACGCCGTATTGAACATTTTCATTCGCCCAACCTATTAATATTTTATCATAATTATCAGTAGTAAGACCACTACTAGAAAACATATAACTCATATCTGTTACATTACTTATATCCCAACCACTTAGATCTTGATTGAATTCTGAACTATAAAAAAACATATAAGTCATATTTGTTACACTACTTACATTCCAATCACTAATATCTTGGTTGAAAGGACAACTTGAAAACATCCAAGACATATTTGTTACCTTACTAACATTCCAACCACTAATATTTTGATCGAATGACGTACTAATAAACATTTCTTGCATATTTGTTACATTACTTACATTCCAACTGTTAATATTTGGAATTGTTGTAATAGAAGAACATCCAGAAAACATTCCTGTTAAATCTGTAGTTCCGGTTAAATCTAATATATCAGTAGCAGTAATTGTTAAATTAGTACAACCATTAAAGTAATATTCTGAATTTCCTAAATTTAAACATCCCCATTGACTAATATTTGTTAGTTTAAGAACATCACTACTAATACCACTATTAAAATTAAACCCTTTAATAATTCCACTTATGTTAACTGTATATGAACCAGATATTGCATAATCATGTGTTATTTTTGGATCATCATAAGCTGTAATATAATCAGGAGTAGTTGAATCACCCCAGTCAACTATAAAATCATAAATTCCAGATGATTCTAAAGGTAGAGTAATTGGTGAACTTGCAGTCCAAGTCGAAATAAAACTATTAATTACTGGTCTAGCACTATTAGGACCTTCTATTTCAAGTATATCATCACCATCCATATCAAATCCTATTTGAAAAGATGATGTACTATCCCATATAATATCAATTCCACGAATGAGTTCGACTCCATTAAATCTTCCTTCATAACTATTATCATTATTAAAATCAGATTTAGTTCCAGGAAGTGTTACATATCCAGCAGGTGGTACAACAACTTTACTGGAAGTACCACCAATAGATCCTGAACCATCTAACATTGAAACAATCTCTCCATTTAAAAATTCAGAGATTACTGTAAATCTATAAATTGTTTCAGGTATAGCAGATGTTCCACTAGATCCATTAGTTCCTGATGTTCCTGAACTTCCATCTGTTCCACTAGAACCGGAGGATCCACTTGTACCGTCAGTTCCTGATGAACCACTAGATCCAGAACTTCCACTAGTTCCATCTATTCCTGATGATCCACTAGATCCAGAACTTCCACTAGTACTAGAAGATCCGCTAGACCCACTTGTACCTGCATGCCCTGAAGATCCACTAGACCCACTTGTGCCTGCATGTCCTGAAGAACCACTTGTACCAGAAGTTCCTACACCAGAAGTACCGCTTGTTCCATCCTCTGCAAGAACTTGCCAATATCCAGGTTCTGTAGTTGGGTTTTTTCCTTTTGAATCAAGAATAGCAACAAATGAACCAATACCAGTAACAGTTACCCCATCACCAGTAACATAATCAACTGTAGGATCCCATTCACCTTTTGGATTTATTCCGCCAGTAAAATGTATAATAATAGTACCGGCAGGTGCATTATGACCAGCAGTTATCATTTATTTTTAATCCTTAATCTATTTTATTTGTATAAATATTCATACCAATGTAAACACGTATGTCTAGATTCTGACAAGTTTTTGCACTTTAAATTTGGATAATATTTTTTACATAATTCTCTAAATGTTTTAGATTCTGATTCTGTTAGTTCTCCTTTATGTTTATCTAAAATTACAAAAGCTTTATCTGGAGTTATACAATCTGCGCATGAATATCCATAAAATCCATTTGAACTCCAATCTTTTTTCTTTGGATTACATAAATTACACATTCTTAGTTCCTTTCTTTATAATCATCTCAAATCTTTTACTATTAACTTCAATATCTATTTTTAAATCTGGATATTTATTCCCTTCTACGTGTTCTATTTTATCCAACTGTTCTAAAATTTTATCTTTATTTTTAGGTAATAGATTGATTATAGATTTAATATCTTCTTTCCATGAATTTAAAATATTTTCAGAGGTTTCGTCAAACATATCTCTTTACCTCCTTAAATTTTTTAACTGTTTAAAGACATTTTAGATTCCTTAGATTTTCTATATATGTTTACATTACATTCTTTTTCCCCGTTCCATATTTTTATATTTTCATCCCCACAATCACACTCTACACCTAAAAATAAACATTTATATGTAGTATCATTATCATTAACCCAATAAGGACAAAAATTAACTAAAATTTTATTAACATTAAAATCTATTACTTCACCTATTTCAAAACACCTCAATCCAGTTGGAATTAATAGTTCTTCCATAGATATCCTTTTTGTCATCATTTTATTTTAAACTATTGTATAATCCCCATAATATATTTTTTTAGTTATAAACTCAAAATTAATCATATTTTATAAGACCTGCTTTTCTACTTAAATTATCTACTTGAGAATTATTAAATTTAAGTTTATATTCTAAGTCAGGTACTATATGATTATAAAAATCTCTACATTTTTCTGGAAACTGAGAATTTTCACATTTTTCTGAAGCGGTTCTAATTTTACTTATAGTATCTTCTATTGCACTATTTTCACATTTATACATTTCTATATGTCTTTTTTTTGAATCAGAAATATTTACAAATTTTCTAAGACATTTTTCAATAGATAACTTATATGGTGTCATTATTCTATACCTATCTTCCATATAATTCATATAACCTGTTATAGAAGTTTGTTCTTTAAAATATTGACGCCATAATCTCATTAGTTATTTTCCTGCTTCTTTAGCTTTAGTAGTAGCAGCATTAGCAACATGTTGACAATAAGTCATGCACTTAGCAAACTGATTTCTATCTTTTGAAACTTTATACTGTTCTTTGCAAGATACTTTACATGAATTTAATCTTTTAGCTATCGCATTATATACTGAAGCTCCAGCTATACCAACCACTCCAACTTTAGCAATAGTTCTAAGTGGTTTCTTAATTGGTTTTTCCCAAATTTTATTTCTTTGATACCATTTAGATGGTGTCATAAATTTTTTTGTTTTTTTAAGTGCTTCCCTTCCGTACTTAGATATAACTTTACCAATAGCTTCTGATTTACCTTCCTTTAATTCAGACAAGCGTCCATCTAAAATAGATTTTTCAATCCAAGAATCTAATTCCTCTTCATTTAAATGAACAATCTCAATTAACATTTTAATTTTATCTACATCTTTCATATTTTTATCTTCAGTAATCATTTGTCCAATTAATAATTTTGGTGTAATTTTCATTTTATATACTCCTTTTTTATTTTTAAGTTATTTAAATTTTTTACCAGCGGATATTTTTTTAGCTGCTTCAATTTCTCTCATTTTAGAATCAAAACAATTCTGTAAGCATTGTTTATATTCTTCTTTATTTTTTGAAATTTTATAACTTTCTTTGCAATTATTTTTACATCTATCCAATTTTCTCATTATAACATTTAAAGCTGTTACACCAATCAATGCTGCTGCAGATAATCCAATTGCTTTTGTTATAAAACCTTCTGATAATACTTCAGATTTAATCCACACATCTAGTTGAGTTTCATCTAAATCTTTAATATTTTCTAAGTATATTTTCTTTTCAAAAGATGGAAGATCGCTTTCATAAATTAAATTTGCTACTTCTAATTTTTTTGTAATTTTCATATTTCTACTCCTTATTATTTTATTATATGTTCTAAAATTTTAGTCAAATAGTTTTGACGTACCATATGTATTATCTTTTTCATATAAACTATCTAGTTTACTTCCATTTAAATTTCGATTTGATTTTTGAATGTACTTACTAAGGTGTGAGTTAAGAATATTTAATTTTTCATGATACTGATATAAAGATTCTAAAAGATAAACTTCATCAGGATCAGGATCTAGTTTATTCTCTATTTCATCTATTAACTTACTCATTGACCCTTCATCTGATATAATCTTACTAGATTCTCTTAAAACTTTCCTAATCAAATTAATTGTGTTTGTCATCCCTATCTCCTACCAAATTTTTTATTATTGGTTAAAAATTATATTTTATATGTTAATGGAAAACATCTTTATTTTCTTAAATTTGATAAGAAATTTTTGGTGTAAAATCCTAAATGATGGATTCTATTATTTGTTCTTATTGTTTGATAGGATCAGATTATTTATGTTTTAACTTAAATTCTAATTTACTAAGTTTTAATTCTGCTGCTTTAATTCTTATAATTAATTGTTCTCTACATTTTTTTGGATCATTAGTTTTTGAGCATCCAGTCAGTCCTTTCTTTAAAGTATCTATTTGTTTCTTTGTAGCTAAAATTTGAGCTATAATTCCTGATTTAGTATTTTTTTTAGATCTTTTCATTTCTTCTTCATGAGCTTGTTTATAAGATGAATATGCTGCTGTAATTATCAAACCAATATAAATAGTCCATAAAATTGCCCCAACCCTTCCACTAGTTCTTTTAAATTTTGCATATCTTTCTGCTCGTGCTGCACTATTTCTTTCAAAATCCTCCCAAAAATTATTGTTATCTCTCTCAAAATCTTTCCACCAATCTTCATTACGAGAACTTCTAAAAAATTCATCCCAACTATTAGTTCTTGTTCTTCCACCTGGAGGTTCTTCATAAGTTGGTCCTGGCCTTCTAAAACCACTAGTTCCTGGTTTAGGACCTTGTTTTCCACCTGTTACCCATTTAGCATAATCACTTTTTGCTTCGCCAGCATCTTTATATTTTTCTACCATATCTCTATAATCATCTAAAATTTTCTTATCAGCATAGGGTATATTATTTCTATCAACATTAGCATATTTAGCCCCTAATCTGTCAGCATCAGGACCCATTTTAATAATTTTACTTTTTAATTCTTTATGTTTAGATTCTAAAACATCCATTTCAGGATCTTCAGTTAATAAATATAAATAATTTTCAAGAATATTTTTCATCAATTATCCTCATTAATTTTTTAGATGTAAAACTATTAGTTTATTATTTGTTCTATAAAATTGTAATTAATAATTATCCTATAAATAAAAATACAGGACATTCATAAACAGGAGTTACAACGTTATGAGCTAAACAAACAGCGTATAATAAATTAGCTATTGGACAATTAGTTTCTGGTGCTCCTGGATTAAATCTAGAGCAAGAAAAACATAAACAATGTTCTCTATGTTTACCTTTTAGTTCTTTATCTACCCACACAACTTTGTTATGATGACCATATTGTTCATACTTTTCTGCTTTTTCCATAATATTCTCCTTCACTTATAAGAGTTATATTTAAAAATTTCACAATTTGTTTTTATAAAAAATATATCCATTTGCCATAATGATTGATCATATTCCCTATTTAATGTATCTACTATATTACCTGGTCTAAATCCTTTATTTTCTAGATAAGAACAAAGTTCCCAAAATAAAAACGACTCATTAGATATTCTATGATTATATGCTTCAATAATTAAAACATTTGTTTCTTCAAGAGTTTTAAGTGATCCTTCTAAAATACTTTTTTCATATCCGTGAGTATCTAATTTTATAAGATATGGTCCTTTAGATTTAAGTTCTTGAACAGTATCATCTATTGTAGTTAAAACTACTTTTATCATTCCAATTCCATCACTTTCTGATAATGCACCACCAAATGGATCATTAGCGTCAAAAAAAGTAGTTCCTACAGATGAACCAACAGCTTTATAAACTACATTTATCTTTTGTTTATTAGATTTGTAAAATAGTTTTAAACTATTTATATGAACAGGTTGCGGTTCAAAAAGAACATAATTAGATTTAGGAAAATATCCCATACAATCTTTTGACCAACATCCATCAGAGGCTCCAACATCAAGAACAGTTCTGACTTCAATATTATTCTTAGATAACCATTTTATTCCTTCTGACATATTCATATTATTATTCCTTTATATTTTATTTGTTCTTATAATAAACCAAACTACTATATATATTAATACATATTAAAGAATTTGTTTAAGGAGATTATAATGGAAAGAAAATTAGCTCACATAGAAAAAATTACAGAAATTAGACCAATACCAGGTGCTGATAAAATTGAAGTAGCAACCATTCTTGGATGGGAAGTAATTATTAAAAAAGGAGATTTTAAAATTGGTGATAAAGTAGTATATGTAGAAATAGATTCTATTATGCCAGCACTTCCTGAATTTGAATTCTTAAAAGATAGAAAATATAGAATTAGAACTATTAAATTAAGAAAACAAATATCTCAAGGAATTTGTTTTCCATTATCTATAATGGATATAAAGTCTCATTATTGGAAAGAATATAATTATAAAGAAGGAGACGATGTTACTGAAGACTTAGGAGTTGTAAAATATGATCCACAACTTTCAAAAGAAGGATCTATAAATGATAATCCTCCTAAAAATTTTATTATCAAATTTTTAATGAGATATAAATTATATAGAAAATTTTTCACAAAATCTGGTAAAAGAGGATGGCCACCTTTTATATCAAAAACAGATGAAGAAAGAATTCAAAATATTCCAAATATTTGTGTAAAAGAAGCACATACAGAATTTATAGAAACAGAAAAACTAGATGGGCAATCTGCTTCCTATGCATTATTAAAATTAAAAAGAAAATTCTGGTATCTAAAAGATCATTATGAATTTTTTGTTTGTAGTAGAAATATTCATTTAAAGAAACCAGATAATAGTTCTTACTGGAGAATAGCAAAACAACTAAATATAGAAAAAGTTCTACATAATATAATGTTTGATACAGATGAATATGTAATAATTCAAGGTGAAATAATAGGAGAAGGAATACAAAAAAATAAGTATCAAATTAAAGGATTAGACTTTTATGTTTTTAATGTAATACATTCTTGGTGTTGTAAAAAAGATGATGATCAGACTATGAGATATGATATTGATCATATTATTAAATGTGTTCCTTTAATTAATCATTCTTCCTTTTTAATGAGTTCTATTCAAGAGTGTGTTGAGAAATCAAAAGGAAAGTCTTCTTTAGCTAATATTAATAGAGAAGGTATAGTATTAAGAAACTATGAAAAGAATATTTCTTTTAAAATAATTAATCCAGATTTCTTATTACAATATCAAGATGAGGATGAAGAATGATATGTAAAAGATGTAAAGGAAAGAAGAAAGTAAAAATATATGAAAGCTTGGAATGTGTAGCTTTAGAAAAATGTTATAAATGTGATGGAACTGGATACACTGATTGGATAACTTTAATATTTTCAGAAAATCAAACAAAAACTAAAGATGCTAAAAATTCAGAATCTTTCTATTTTGATTATGTAACACTTCAACCTAAAGAAAAAATTGATAATATAAACGTAATTGTTAATAATGGAGAAGAATACCCTTCTTCTTCATATTTAAAGGCTAAAGATTATGAAAGGGTTTTATAGAAGAAGAAAAAATGGTAACTGCACAAGATGTGAAGGAACAGGAAACATAGAATTATACAAAGATAAATTTTATGAAATAATTCAACAATGTCATTTATGCAATGGTAATAAAAATTCAGATTGGGTAGATAAAATATTTCAAACAGATCAACTAGATGTAACAGAATTTATACATCCTCAAAAAAAATTTCTTTGGATTTTTTCAGTTACACCAAAAATTGATCATATAAGTATTAAAAAATATCCTGATGTATATATTCACAGATTAAAATTTTAATGAAAACTTGATAGATCTTAATGTTAATAAATTTTAAATTTTTACAGGGAAGAAAATGAATGGTGATTAGTGGGTGGAGGAGTCCTATGACAGTAACCAGAAATGGTTGAATTGTATGATGGCACTGGGAGCAGTAAGCAGATAGTCTGCCGACCACAAGGTAGTTCATTTACCGTTCCCAAAATCAAATTTCTATCTTCCCTGTATTAATTTAAAAAAATAATATTATCTATTTAATAAGAGGATATTTAAAATCAGGCATTCTTACAGGATCATCTGATAATTGTTTATCTAACTCAACAGAACAAATAAAATAACTTACATCTCTACATGCTTCTATAGCATTATCTCTTGTTGAAAAAATTCCTTGAAAGTCCCAAGCAACTTCTGGAAATTCTCCAGATATATATTTTCCACATAACCATAATTCTGTTCCCATTTTTATTCTCCTTTATCCTTCATAAGCATAGTTATTTTTATTCTTAGTGAAATCATCATATTCTTTTTTTGCGTCTTTTTCTTTATTAAATATCTTACAATATTTAATGTGCCAAGGATCAATTCCATAAGGAAATTTTATATCATATCCATATACCTCACCTTCTGAATTAAACCAAACATCAACTATTTTTCCAACTCCAGATGGGTAAGGTCTCATTACATAAGTTATTACCCATTTCCCAGTATGTGGATGTTTTTTCTTAGACATAATTTCTCCTTATTAAAAAATAAACATACTCCTTGGATCTTTATCAATAGCCATTGGAACTAACCATAATAAATTTGGTAATACATCATCTTTATAATCATAAAATTTATCCATTGGAATATTTATAACTTCTTCATCTGTTGTAGTTTTTGCTAATGATAAATATGTTAATTCAGTATAATAAAAATATACTTTCCATTCTTTACCAGAAATTACCATTAATGGAATCCAGTCTAAATGGTTTGTTTTTAATCCACATTCTTCTTCAAATTCTCTAACCATCGCATTAATGTTAGATTCAAATAATTTAATTTTTCCTCCAATTCCATTTAATTTTCCTTTTTGCCATTTTGGTCTATTCTTTCTAATAAGTAAAATATTTCTATAATCATTATCAAATGCAAATCCAACTACATATTTTATCATAAAACTCCTTTTTTATATTCTAATAAACATATTTGAATTCTGAATTATAAATCTTTCTTTTTTTAAATATATTATCTCTTCTTTTAGAACTAATAATTCTATTTATAATACTCCAAGGATCAACTAATTCAATAGGAATATAACTCTGATCTTGTACAAATATTTCTGTTAACCAATCTATACGTTTAGTTCCATTACATTTGTAACATACTTCATATATTTTATATTTTGTATTTTCATAAATTAATACTGTTCCGGTTGAAGAACATCGATTACATTTCATAATATCCTTTTAATTTATGTTCTATTTTATTGTAATAGTTTCTTTATTGTAAAATAAAATTGTTATATATATTAATTACTATAAAGGTTGAGTTGTTATTTTTTTACTTATAAATAAAAGAAAGGAGATCATAAGATGAAAAATCAATTACCAAATAATTGTAGAGAATGTAAAAAAAGTATAATTACTATTCTTGGAAGAGAGTGTAACCATCCAGATTGGAATAAACCAGGTAAACCATTTGAAGGTAAACTTCTTAATTATGAAGAGTCTAGTAAAACCATATCAAAAAATTGTCCATTAAAATAAAAAAATAAATTTGGAGGAAATTTCTAATGAAAAAATTGTATTTTGTTCTAGTAATAATGTTGTTATTTACATTTGGAACTGTAAATGGATTTGCATTAGTTGCTGATCCAGGACAGCACTTGAAAAATCTAGGAACCGTAAAACTTGAAGCTGGATATGGGATTCTTACTAGTAATTTATGTGGTGATAAAGTTTGTAGTGACAAATATAAAATCGGAGAACAAATACATAAAACAGCTACAGCAAATCCAGATAGTTACTTCGCCGGATGGTTATCAGATTATTGTTATGGAATTGGTCCTTGTGATTTTACTTTTACAGGTCCAACAACAATAAATGCTGTATTTGAATTATCACTGGAAGATAAAGCAGCTATTTATATAAATGTATTTGGAGAAACTGGAGGAAAAGTTACAAGCGTTCCATCTGGTATTGATTGCCAATCTGGAAGATATTGTTCAGCAAAATTCCCAAAAGGAACCAAAGTTGTTTTAACAGCAACCCCATTAGGAAAATTTGAATGGAGAGGAGCTAATTGTAGTGGGGCTGGAACTTGTACATTAACAATGGATCGAGCAAAAGTTTTAAATGTAAAAATTACTAAATAATTTTTTAAAGGTTTTTAAAAATAGCACAGGGGAAGGCACTTTAAATTTGGAGGGTGCTGATGTTTGCTCTTTGATAGTTCGCTACCAATAGGTCGAGTATAATAATCGTCTTTATTATAAGTCAGTAACTTGTAATGGTCGGTAACTTAACTTATCTAATGGTCGGTAACTTAAACTTATCCCTAATGGTCGGTAACTTAAACTTTTCAGTTTTTTAGTATTAAAAATAGTAGGGTTCGCCCCTACCTCTGTGCTAAATTAATATAAAAATTCCAAAAATCAAACGAGTTCAATAGAACTCCTAAAGGAGTATTTTTAATTATGAAAATAATAAATATAATAATAATATTGATATTCTCTATAATTTTATTTGGTTGTACAAAACCAGAATCCTCAAAAACTCTTCTAGAACAAAATGGTTATGAAAATGTTCAAACTGGAGGATATAGTTGGTTTGCTTGCTCTAAAAGTGACTTCTACCAAACTAAATTCACAGCTACAATGAAAGGAAATAAAATAACAGGAACAGTTTGTGAAGGATTTTTATTCAAAGGAAAAACAATAAGATTTGATTAATAATCAATTATAATTAAGAAGTTGAAAGGATTTAATTATGACTAATCGTAGAGATCACTATAATAAAAAAGGAGAATATACTGGATTCTCAGAAGATTATGAATCTGGAGGTTCCTATAATTCTCCAACTGTAGATAAAGTAACTGAAAAGGTTATGTTACCTGTAATAATTATAATGGGAATTATTGGTTTCTACATAGGTTTTACAGTTTGTAATCTTCTTGCAGGTATTATATTCTGTTGTGCGTTTGGATATGCTGGACTATTCATATCAGCATTTATATCTACCTTTTTGGGTTTCATTGAAGATATGTTTAGAGGTTAAATAAAATATGGGAAAGATTTATATAAATCTTTCCCATATTTAAAAAATTAATTTTAGTTGTACAATAGCTTTATAGGGAACCACCTCTTGTACAAATAAAATTAATTTTTTATAATGAAAATAAGGAGTTTTGGGAATGGATAAAAAAATACTAGAAATAGAAAAAATTGGCGAAACATCAAAAAATTTTATTTTTAAAGTATCAGAACAAAATTTTGATGAAATGGAAGATTTTAGATATAAAAATGTTATTTTAAAAACTGGTGATATTCCAGAAATAATTGAAAATCTTGGGAAAGATATAGTTTTTTATTTAAGAAGAAAAAACCATCACGACTTTCTTTTATCATGTTCACCAATAAGTTACTTAGCTATTTCAGAAGCTATAAAAGCTTTTAATAAAGAACAACAAGCTATTCATTTAAAAAAATCTTTAGATAAAGTAAAAATTAATCTTTTTGAATGGAACAATATAGCTAACTTAGATTTTAATAAGTTCCTTAATAATCTTAATGATATAAAAGAAATAGAAGAATTTAGAACATTAAAGTTTAAGTACTTAGCAGATCATGTTTATAATTTACCGATATCAACAAAATATTGTTTAGATTGTATTGTATTAAATAGAAATGAAGTTGGAAAATCGCATGTGTGTGATTTCTGTAACTTTGGAAGAAAATATGGTCGTTGTTCTAATGATGTGAACTCATCTTATCAAAAGATGCTAAATGCTAGAACTAATTTTATAAAATCATTAGAGAATCTATATAAATAATTACGTAAAAATAACCGTGCTTAAATTTACTAAAGCACGGTTATTTTTTTGTTTAAATTACTTAATAGATCCTTTATACATCTGAGACCAGATTACACCACCATTGTTAGATTTTTCTAATTTTAATTGAGGCATAATACTATAAATTTTAATTGATGATTTATAAAGATCAGTCCAAGTAAGACCATTATCTTTAGATTCTTGTAATCTAATAATTGGAGGAACTTGTTCTGGAGTGGGTAGTGCTCCCCAAGAAACAGAAACATAATATGCATCATAACCACCAAGTGCATTAAATACAGAATCAAAAACTGAGAAAGGCATTAAATAAGTTCCGGATTTACCCCAAGCAGTACCCCAAGAATTCTGTCCAAAAAATAGTTTAGATGCTTGATCATAACCATATAAAAATGTTTGATGACCACCAGCTAATGAACTCGTAATACTTACTGTTGGTAATACTCCTGTAATAGGAGGATTCATCCAACTATCAAACCAAGGAGTTCCTATTGTAACAAAATTACCAGCAGCTAGTGCTGAGCATATTCCAGTAGATCCACCAGTAACTCTTGTATATGTTAATATTGGATACTTTAAAGCTGGGGCATCATCTGCTGTTGGTGGAGTTCTAGTATCTAAAATATAAGGGTTATATGGCCAGTATGATTCTAATAAACATCCCATTTGTTTAATCCAAGATAAACAATCACCTGGTTCTGCTCCCGCATCTTCTGATAAAGTACCCTCTATATATCTTGCCCCATTATAAATCCATTCAGGAGAAAACCATTGAGTATAAATATTTTGTTGTTTGGAAAGACCTGTTAATATTCCACCAATACCAAATCCGGTACATGAACCTAAATTTCCTTGATCTCTTACATCAGGACAACATGAAGATAATGAATATGTAATTGGTAATCCAGCACCAATATCTACTTTATGAATAAAATCTCTTTTATCATATTTATCTTTTCGCCATGATAACTTATTATGTTTCTTAATCATTTTTTTGTCTCCTTTATATAATCAATGTATAATTCACTATCTTATCTTTAGTATTTTTAAATTTAGAAAGTATTTTTCTATATTTTAAATTAGCTTCATCTTTAGATATTTTACCTTGTTTATACTGATTCATTAAAATTTGTTTATGATTTTCTATCCCTTCGTTAACAATTAGTTCTAATTGACTTTCAGTTAATCTACTAACATATCTTAATAAACTAGTAATCTCTAAAGGTTCCATTTTATTTTCTTTTAATTGTTTTATAATTATTTCTTTAATAATTGATTTCATATTTTTATTACTCTCCATATTGTTTATCATATATTATTCTAGAATGTAATTATGGATTTGTACTCGTGCTTTTAGTTACACCCTTATTTGCCATAGCTGTATTTAAAATACCTTCAATACCATCAGTTCCAGAATAACCAATAGCTACTATAGATAAAACATCTGTTCTTGCTAAATCTTTTGAAAATAGAAAACTAGATAAACCACCCAAAATAAATCCTAGAACAAGACTAACAAGTAATCTTCTATAATCCATTAATTCACTAAAAGGTTTTCCCTTATTAGCATCATCGTTTATTAACTTATATACTCCAATAAAAACTCTTAGAATTTGCCCCATCATTCCTATACATGCACATATAAGAAATAAATATAGCATTTGTAAACTCATATTATTTATTCTCCTTAATTTTTAGTAGTATAACCCCATTGTCCATCACCACATTTAGCTAACTGTTCACCACTCCAATTAACTACAGATAATATTCGAAGATTAGTTGGAGCTGGTAAAAATATAGCTGTAACTGACTTATCTACACTCATAGTAACTTGACATACAGGATTATTTCCATAAGAAGAACAATCTCCTTGCCAGACTATAAATTTATAACCTGGACAAGGAGTTGCTGTTAATGTCACTACAGTTCCTGTATCAAACTTAGCTGTACAAGTAACCCCATAAGCTATAGATATCATTAATAATAATAATCCTATAGCAGTAAAAATAACTTTAACTTTATTCATGATATTATCCTTTCTACTGTACTTTTCCAAGACCTACTGATTTGATTATTAAAGTTGTAGGTGCTGGCGGAACAACATTAGGAATTGTAAATATATTGCTAACTATATTTGAATAAGCTGATTCAAAACTTGCATTCTTAGCAGTCACAGTAAAATATTTAGTTACAGTTCCTGGTGCTGTTCCAGTTACTGTTACTACTTGAGCTGATGTGAAAACAGTAGTAGTTGTACCAACCACATATGTATAAGGAACATCTGCAAGTTTTACCCAATTTGAACCGGATGTATCTGACCAATAAATAGACCAAGCAGTAACATTAGAAAGATCTGCTAATGTATAATTCCATTGTAAAGTTACTGTTTGTGTAACAGATCCAGTTGCTGCATTACCAATTAAAGGTAATAATACTATTAACACCATTGCTATAAATCCCGCTAATATTTTTTTCATACTTCTTTCCTCCTTAGTTATTCAAAATTTATTTAAAGAAAACGTTAACTGTCTTCCCACTAACCATACTAATTGGACATGATCTATTAATATTACAATTCTGTCCTCTCCATTGGTATGAATTTCCTCCAGTAGTAGTTATTCCTGTTAAAGTAACTCTTGTTCCAGTAGGAAATGATGATGAACATGTTGTTGCAGATGTTCCAACTATACAATCAATACCAGCTGGTGAACTAGTAACTCTACTTCCTGATCTTCCATAAACATAAACATATAAATCTACTGTAGGATTTTTTTGAAATATTGCGTTAACATAAATTATTAATGGCATAGTTGTAGTTATTACAAATGTACATGTACCAGTTCCATAACAATAATCTGCTAACCATCCAGTAAAATACCAACCAGGATCTGGTGTTGCTGTAAGATTAACTGTATCTCCAACATTATATGTAAGAGTACATGTTGGTCCTGTTGTACATGCATTAGTTATAAGTGTTACTGTTGGAGCAGCTATAACTAATGAATAAAATAATGATATAAATAGTATTGTTAATATTAATATTTTTTTCATATTAGTTCCCCTTATTTATTTGTTCCTGTTTCTTTTTTTAGAATCCAAGATAGCATCCTAACCCGGTTCGCGTTCTAAACCCCATCCTTAATTTTCTGTGTAAGTTCATCCATTCTTCTAGTCATATCTTTTAACTTACGAATTTCTTTTTCATACTTACTAGGATTTTTAGAATATAACTTTTTTAAATCCTTAATTTTTTTTAGAATACTAGTCTTAGTTAATAATTTTAATGGTGCTTCCTCTATCACTTCTATTCTTTTTTGTACTTCTTCTCGAACACTTTCCATTAATATATCATCAAATAATTTCATAATTATATCCCTCTATTTTTTATAATATTAATTATTTTTTTACTTTTACTTATTTCTTTTTCTATCTTTTTAGAATTTCTAGTAAAATCAAACATTTGTCTTAAACTTGAATCTGGATGTGGTTCTATAATATTTAACATCTGTCTTAATTTTTTTATTTTATCTTCATGTTTAGAAAGTAATAAAGATAGTTTACCTGCACTTATTTCATTTAAGTATTTTTCTTCTACAATAGTTTCTAATAATATATCATCAAATGATTTCATAATTGCTTAGCTCCATTTTTGTCTACTCTTAATTTTGGAGTATGAATAATTTTATCCCTATTAAAATCTAATATATAAGCTTTTTTATTCGGATCATTAGCGTTCATTAAAAATTTATTATCCCCCATATCTCGTAGATGATATCCATTAAATGTCATATCTGCTATTTGTTTTTGCTGACTAGGAGTCTCCTTAAAATAATATGTTTTAAAGAATATCCAAGAACTTGTACCTAATACACAACTTAAAATAGCATTTATAATTAATATTATAACTAACCACATATATAATTTTTTAGTATTAACTTTTAACCAGTTAGCTAATTCTTTTTGTAAACTAGTAATAGTTTCAAGATTTTTAGCTTGATCTTTTAATAACAAAGTTAACTTTTCTTCATTCAGAGCATTTTGTATTGAATCTAATTTATCATTAAATTCTTTTATTACTCTCTCTGAAATAACAGATTGCATCTCAGGTTGTAGTGGTAATGTATCCGTCAAATCCTTTAAAGATTTACTACTAATATTTTTATTTTTTTCTTTCATACATTATATACTCCCTAATTGTTTCGTTATATTAACACCAACAGTAACTAATAATTTTTTAATATGATCAATATAAGAAGCAGAAAATAGCATATCCAATATATCACCATTTTTAGTTGACATCTTTACTTCTATATTACGAACTGATCCTTTCTCCTTCACAATCTCTTTTATAAAATTTCGATCTTGAAGACTAATAAATATCCCAAGTTCTACAGAGGTTTTCCCAATAACTTCCTCTCTTGTATAAGAAAATAATTCCAAAAACGCTTCGTTAACATTTGAAAAACGTCCATCTTCAAAATCTGAAATAGCAGTTGGAATAGGATTTATATTAAACGCTGAAGAGAGTTTTTCTTCACTTTCTCTTAATGCCTCTTCATTCCTATTACGATCAGTAACATCTAAAATAACTGTAATAAAATGATTTATTCCATTTAACTTAATAACAGTAGTAGAAAATTCTGTATCAATTAATTTTCCAGATTTAGTTTTTGCTTGAACTGGTAAATTTTTAATAGAACCTGTTAACTCAACTGTATCTACTATTTTATTTCTATCTAAAGGATTAACATAAAATCCTACATCAATTGCTGTTTTACCAATAAGATCTTTTTCATTATATTCAGATAATTCTTCAAAAGCTTTATTCACCATAATAAACTTTCCCCCAAGTGTTAACGTTAAACACATTGGAACTGGATTTATAAAAAACAAAGTTTTAAAAGTTTTCTCACTTTCAATAATTAATTCATCTCTAATTATTAATTCTTCAGTTAGTTGCCTTAATGTTTTTTCATTACTCATTATCTCTCCCTCTATTATCAATATTCTTTCCTCTTTTATAATATTGCTCACCTGTAGATAAGTTGACTATAATTTCATCTAATAATAACATTGTAGTTAATACTATCCATTTATTCTTACAAAGAACTTTTTTAGAAGATAGTAAGGTAGTTATTTTTCCATGTGCCCCATTAAATATTACTATTTTATTTTTAATATATCCTACACTATTTAAACTTTTAAATATTTCAATTCTATCATTCATGTCTTTATAAAAATTCATCTCTATAAGATTTCTCCCCTTTACTTCATCATATGTATATCCTGATATTTCCAAAAATGATTTATTTACTTCAATAAAAGTTCCTTCATCATCAGTAATACACATTGGTATAGGACTTAAACAAAATAAATTTCTAAATAATTCTTCACTCTCACGTAGTTCCACATCTTTAGCAACTAATTCTTCTGTTAATTCTCTTAGAGTTTTTTCTCTATTCATAACACTATACCTCAATAACCGATACAAAAATTGATACTTGATCTTTAACTAATGGTTGAGTTGAAAATAAACATGGGATAATTCTTCCATCTTTTCTTTTTAATGTAACAGCAAAATTTTCTATAAATCCAAATTCTTTTACATATTTAATAACATCTAATCTAGTATCAGGAATAAAATACAAGAAACTACCATTTGTACTTATTAATTCTTCTTCAGAATAACCAGAAGCATCTGCGAATGATTTATTAACATTTTTTATTAAATTATCTTCAAGAGAATAAATTAATATTGGTGTTTTATTTACACAAAACAACGTCCTAAATTTTTCTTCACTTATTCTTAATTCTTCATCCCGAAGTAATAGATCTTCTGTTAATTCTTTTAAAGTTTTTTCTTTATTCATAACATATTACCCTCATACAATCCTAGTTCTTGTGATTGCATAAATTATAAGTCCTGCAATAATTGTTCCTATTACTCCACCAATAGCTCCATAGAAAAAAGCTTTCGTTTTTAATATTGCAATCTCTACTTTTAATTCTGTAATAATATCAAACAATTTACCTATATCTCTTTTCTGGTCCTCTATGTCGGATAAGACCTTTTTAGCCCATTCATTCCACCCATTTAATTTTTTTTCTTCAGTCACAACTGAATCCTCCTATATGTTAATCTAAACAGTAATTACTTCACCATTAGTTATAAATCCATGCCACCCACAATTGTTAAAATTATAAACAACACCATTTTTATCAGTATAAGATTTCACTCTTAATATTGATGGAGTTAAAGTTAAATTCTCAAAAGTGTCACCAGTTCGTTTCCAGGAATGTCTATCATTATCCCAAGGACCTTTACAGTCCATAGGTGGATCAATTGCTACAAATATTCTATCCTTACATCCACAAGGACAATCAAATATAATACCAATACCATTTCTTTCTATAGCTTTAGTCCCATCTGCATTAAATATTCCTTCTCCACCTGCACCTATAAATTGTGGATTAAGTTCTATTAGTTTCATCTTTTTTAATTGATTGTTCTAAATTATATTTTAATAGTTCTATATATCCAGTTGTACAATTTAATCCTTCTACAATATATTCTATTAATGATTCATGTAAAAATTCTATATATGATTCCAATAGTTGTATCATTATTAATATACTCCTATTTTTATTTTTTAATTCTTTTCTTTAATTCTTTTATTCTATCCAAAATCTTTTTTTTCTTTTGTTTAATATCATCAACATTTTTATAATATCTAGAAACACACTTATCAATACAATCTTGTTTATTTTGTATTAGTTTCTTTATATCATCATCTGTATAATATTTAGAGTGTCGTTTATAAGAATCTAAATTATATCTTAATTCACATTTTTCTTTACATTCCTTTAAATTTCTTCCATATTCTTTAACCCTTTCTGCATAACCTATATAAATATTAGTTAAAGCAGATGCACCCATAACTACAGCAATACTAGATCCAACTAAAGCAGATGTATTAGCTTCATTAATTGTTTCTTTTTGTTTCTTTTTGTTTCTATTATATAATTTCTTTCCACCATAAGCTAATCCAGTAGCTGCAACTATTCCTGCACCAATTGCTCCTTTTTTTAATAAAGCTTTTCTTTTTGCAATTTTTTCTAGTAATTCTTTCATTTTTAATTCGTGACCTATGGGATCATTTGCGTATTTTAAATCAATTATATTTCTTTGTACTTTATTTAGCCATTCACTCTCTTGAAGATAATCTAGGTATTTATCTATAATCATAATTGCTTTCTCCACTATGATCTTTGCGGATATAAACCATCATCCACAATATAATATTTCATGTGCGGTCCTGGTTCCTTTCCCCTTAAATCTGGTATACCAAATGTATTCTTTTCCTGATTCCCACCATAATTAAAACCAATTAATGACCATAAAGCCATGTGCTCATTTATGTGTAATATTTGTCCTTCACAAGGTATTATTCTATATGGTTCAAAGTTATAGGGTAGTAGTATAATTTGTCCAATAAAGTATTCCATATGTTATATTCCTATTTTTTTATTTCTTTAGACATTATTGCATAGTGATTCCAAAAAATTGGACCAATAAATGGTATTAAAACTGTTTTAGTTAAAAACTGTACATGAAGCTTTAATTCATCATTTCCTTTAAAATATTTTGATCCTTTAAAATTATTAATTATACTTTTTGAAAAAAGATTAGCATTAAATGTTACAGTTCCTGAATCTAAAACTTTTAAATCTCCAATATTTTTTACTATTTTTATTATAGAAAATTTTCCTTTTACTGAAGTAAACATTGGTATATCTTCAATAGTATTTCCTTCTATTAATCTTTTAAATTGAAGGTCTGTAAAACCAAATAAATAACCCAACCATTTCCATGAAGTTATTTCATTCGTATCATATTTATTTATATATAGGATTTTATCCAATCCATCTTTCTTATATTCCAATAGTTTATAATATGCGTTTTCAACTATAACTACTTCAGTTAGTAATTTTTGTTCTTGGATAGTTTCCTGTAGTATATCATTAAATGATTTCATATGTTAAATTCCTCCGTATAGACCTCTTTTTGATCCTCAATTTGAAAAATTATTTTTATTGTACAAGGGTCTTATAGGGAACCACCTCCTGTACAACTAGCACATTTTTTCTTGTCCAGTGTGTGCTAACATTCTAGCACACATTCGCACATCGTTGACTGCATGGACACTATCCATATAAAATATGGACACTATCCATATAAAATATGGACACTATCCATATAAAATATGGACACTATCCATATAAAATATGGACACTATCCAT
>Ga0209777_10003032_pt1 | contig 21295 bp, 20 predicted proteins | sample FrelakmetHBP12HB_FD_187147 | JGI IMG/M metagenome (GOLD analysis project Ga0209777, IMG submission 187147) | Freshwater lake sediment microbial communities from the University of Notre Dame, USA, for methane emissions studies -HBP12 HB (SPAdes)... | ecosystem: Environmental > Aquatic >...
GGCGAGCCGTTGTAGAAACACTTCACGAAACAGGATACGTTGGGCTCCGAATAGACGAACACCAGATGATTGAATGATCGAAGCGCGGCATAGAGTAATTGGTGCACACACAACAGCAAGGGCGTAATAAGCTAGGCCAAGTATCCCAAGTATTACGACAATAGCAATTTGTATACTTTGGATTCGCTTTGTTACGCCTCTTAGCTATATCAATGCACCACACTTACACGCCAGCACGCACGATAGCTCCGCCGCGCCGCTGCAGAGATCGCATTTTTCCGCTTCGTGGTCGCGTCTGTACCGCCCCAAATGGGCACGCATCAACACACTCAACGCATTCAATGCAGCGTTCGTCGTTAATTGTTACCACGCCAGCGTCATTTTCTGTAATAGCGCTCGCTTTGCAGACCTCGATACACTTGGGCCGCTTACTGTGAATACACCTCGCAAAATGCAATTTGCCACCCCCAGATACAATCGTGAGCCGCGAGAGAGGGCGTGGATACTCGCAGTTGTACCTAGACGAAGATTCGCCGTTTAGATGTGTTTTGCCAGGGTTGTTTTGGCCTTTTCGAAAGAGATGCCTTTCTTTTTCCCTCCAATCTTAGCTATAGCATCTATATTGATACCTGATTTAAGCTCAATGTATCCTGTGCCCTGTGCGAGCTTTAAAAAACCTTCGCCTACATCGGTTCGCACTATGACCACTGTGTGTTCCGCAGATGCCCCAACGCTTCCAAACGATAAATCTGCATCTTCGCTTGTAAAGTCAACACAATGAGTGCAACCACGCCTTTTTGAGACGCCTGCGTCTTTAAGAGGCATCTCGAGCGTAGCCTGATTCCTGCGTTTGACCATGAGTTTTCCTTTCACGTCGATTCCGCTTATCTCCCACGGCTTTATCCCATAAGTTGTTTGTAAATCGTTAAGGAGATTGTTCGTGAATATCTCTGTACAAAACAGTCCGAGGGAAAGTCGAATTGCGTTTTTATATATTGATAGTACGTCGACGCTCGATTCGCGAATTCTTCTAACTGCTGTGGCTACACACGGGGTCCCTACAACAGCAATCTTATGTAGCTTTCTGTCTTCTATCGCAACTCTAAGCGCCTTTAGGGTAGGGGCCCAAAAATACTTTGATCCTGCCGACTTAAGAGCTGCGTCCGACGTTTGCACAAATGATGGCTGAGATAACTGGCTCCATTTATCTACGTCCATCACTATCGCGCCGTCTATCAGGTTTGATTCAAATGCAGCGGCAAGCACAGAACTAACCACTCCACCTGACTGGGCCTCTGAGACATGTACCTTAGATTTTGATTCAAATATCGATATGATATCGCCGAATCCATCAGACCTCGTTTCTTCAATTCGCGGACAAGCATAGTAGCAGGCCGCGCAAGGTACTGAATCACGTGTCACCTTGCAGTAGTCATTAGATTTGGGGTGATCGGGCTCCTCATCGAAATAAAGAGCTTCCGTAGGGCAAACACCGACACAAGCTCCACATCCACAGCATTTTTCAGTATCCCACACTTTCCGTTTCAGGTCTTTGTATGAGAGAAGGTCCATGTCGCCTCCACTATTATTCACAGGTGTATAACGCAGCATAAGGCCTATGCGAGACCGGTGCTATCTTCGTGAATTCCGTTTCAAATACCCTATCAAGGTCTAGGCCAAAAACGTTGCAGTACTCGGCGAGCACTTTTTTGGCAGTTATTTCGTCATCGGCGGTCATCGGAAATTGTGATGCACCCTTTCCGAGCTTGCTGTCATCGACCTCGCCTCTGACATAAATAGCGCCGCCGTGTTGTCCTGTCGCTACCCAATCTCCTAAAATTTCGGTTCCTTTTGACGCGTTATTAATTCCCAAGACAATTATTATACCGCCAGCCATATACTCTCCAAGAAAGTCTCCGGCACGCCCGCCGGCGACGATGATAGGTATATTTGACTTGTAGCTCTTCATATGAATGCCAACTCGGTAGCCAACGTTACCTCGTACGAAAATTTTGCCTCCCCGCATGCTATGACCTAAGATGTCTCGCCCGTCTCCGTGTATGATTATCTTACCGGAACTCATCGTATTTCCGACGCCGTCTTGAGCGTTGCCGAAGACGGTTACCGTAGGGCCATCCATGAACATTCCTAGATCGTTTCCAGGGGTGCCGTGGAGGTCTATCTTTAGCTTGCCTCTTAGGCAGTCAGCAATAAACCTTTGACCGTTTACGTCATCAATCGTCAACGTAGCGACGCCATTCTCAACCGCCTGCACGATCTGCTCGTTGAGTTCCTTATAGTGCTTGTAATTAGCTACTATGCGCATGTGCTTACCTAGCTACCAGCGTGCTGGACGCCCAGTATTTCCAACGTCGTGTGATCGAGTCCATAGCCTCTGAGCCTCTCTCGATTGCCTCTTAAGCTTTCGATTGCATTTATTCCCGCTGCGCCAAGGATCTCTTTCAGCTCGATCGACCAAGCTAGTAGCAAGTTAGAAACTCGCTGCGCCCCTTCCGCGGGATCGAGTCGTACCCTCAGTCTCGGATCCTGCGTAGCTATCCCCCAAGCGCATTTGCCGGTGTAGCATTTTTTACAAACGGTGCAGCCGAGAGCGATGAGGGCGGCAGTGCCTATTTTCACTGCGTCAGCGCCAAGAGCTATCGCTTTTGCAACGTCGCCGCTGTTCCTAATAGTACCGCTGGCAATTAAGCTGGTTTCATTACGGATTCCTTCTTCTCGCAATCGCTGGTCTACACTCGCAATTGCAAGTTCGATAGGAATGCCGACGTTATCCCGAATTACCTTCGGGGTCGCACCGGTGCCCGCTCGAAACCCGTCTATTACTATCGCGTCCGCACCTGCCCGACAAACGCCGCTCGAGATTGCAGCAACGTTATGAACCGCGGCTATCTTTACAAAAACCGGCTTTTTGTATCGGGTAGCTTCCTTTAATGCGTTCACTAGTTGCGCGAGGTCCTCGATTGAGTAGATATCGTGGTGCGGGGCCGGACTTATAGCATCCGCCCCAACTGGGATCATTCGTGCTTCGGATATTTCTTCAGTTATTTTGGTTCCTGGCAAATGCCCCCCAATCCCGGGTTTTGCCCCTTGGCCGATTTTGATTTCAACGCCAGCTCCAGCTTCGAGGTAAGCGGGATGCACGCCAAATCTTCCACTAGCAACTTGCACAATGATGTGGTCCGCATACGGGTAAAGATTCTTGTGGAGACCTCCTTCTCCAGAGCCCATAGTAGTACCGCGCATGACGGCGGCCCGAGCTAAAGCTTCGTGCGCTTCAAGACTAATAGCTCCGTAAGACATTTGGGCTATCATAATTGGAATGTCTAGCTTAAGCGCAGGCGAAAGCTCTGTCTTAAGCTTGATGCTGTCGCCTATCGTTTCAAACTCCAAAGATCGTGGCTTTCGCCCGATATATGTTCTGAGTTCAATTGGCTCACGCAAAGGATCGATCGCTGGGTTTGTTACCTGGCAAGCGTCTAGAAGCAGATTATCGAAGATAACGCGCTCGTAGAGTTCATTTCCAGTGCTTGCCAACAGAATGGCACCCGTTCTAGACTGTGTAAATACGTCTCTTCTCGCATTTTCGGTCCAAACTGGGTGGGCGCTCATAGCTGAGGGCATTCGATGGAGCGTTATAGCATCTTCGGGACACATGCAGACGCATCTTTGACATGCAACACAGCGGTCGTCAAAAGACGTGACCTTGTCGTCTCGCCATTCCAGTGCGCCGAATGAGCAATTTTCAACGCATCTCCTGCACAACCGGCACCGTTGCCTGTCAATGGCCACTCTGAATTCAGGAACGGAACTAAACATCTGTATTCACCAAAGCAACTGTCGGCTCTCCTGCCCCTGGCGCCCATACGACGTCTGGATTCTTACAGACCGCCTTTATGGCACTTTCTTCGCTCGCCATAAATGTGAACCCATCTTTTCGGGCGCAGACTAGTGGCCGTAGCTTAATTCGGTCGGAGAGCCCGACCATCTTGCCGGTTCCTGCAATTCCTGTCATCCCTGAACCATTTGCTATCACGACGCCGAACGGACCGTTGACCATTGCGGGGCCGTAAGTCATTCGCAAAGCTTCGATGATCTGCCTTTTTTCAGGCGGCATTCGTTCGATCTGTTCCCAGAACGGAGGGGCTAATACTTCCGATGCAAGTTCCACAGGCAGCTTGTGCCTTCTAACTAAAAGATCCCACAAATAAGTCAAAACTTCAGAGTCGGTAAAATAGCTGCACTTATACCCGTATAACTCTAGAAACCGTCGGTTAGTTCCATAACTAGTAATCTCTCCGTTATGTACGATGCTGCAGTCCAAGATGTTGAATGGATGTGCCCCACCCCACCAACCTCGCGTGTTTGTGGGATATCTCCCGTGAGCTAACCACATATACGCTTTATACTTTTCTAGCTTGTACAGGTCTGCGACCTGGTCTGGGTAGCCAGTCGCTTTGAAAACGCCCATGTTCTTGCCACCCGAGATGACCAAACCGTCACCTGCATTGTTAATTTTCATCGTAAGATCAATGATATAATTGTCTGCGTCGTTTGCGTACCTCTCAGGCACTTCCACAAAGAAACGCCAGGGGATGTAATCGTGTGAAATGCCGCTGACGTTGCGCGTTTCAATTTCTTCGTCTTTATAAATGTTGACGTGCTCTTGCAACATTTCAGCCACTTTATCTTTCAGCTCAAAATCCCTCAGAAGGATATGAAAGGCATAGTAATCTTTGTACTCGGGATATAATCCATAAGCTGCAAATCCGCCGCCGAGTCCGTCACATCGTTCATTCATTAAACTAATTCCCTTGGTAATGTAACTTGAAGAAAAAAGCTTGCCTTTTTCATTAACGATGCCTAATATGCTACACAAGTCTGCGACCACCCCCTTTTTTCTGTTTTAATGAAATTTACTATCTGTCACTGCGTAAAGATAGACCTTAACCACTAGTTCAGTATTTGGCTTGCAAAACCGTTTAATAACGCGTAACTCTTTCTCTTTTCGTCGCTTCAGTGAAGAATGCGCGTTTTAGTGGAAACACCGTTCCTATTTTTCATTTATATACCTATTGTCAAATATATCTTGTGTTTGCCAGGTTTATCAGCAACAATTGGCAGCCGCTGGGAAAGGCTTTAGGTTGCATTTCAATTCCTACGCTCGGCCAAGCAAGTGTAGAGAAAAATGCTTCGCGTTATTATAACTTACGCATACTTTGATTGCGCCCTGTGAAGGGGATCCGCGGTGAGTTCTTAAGAGGGATTTAATGGATGCTTCGAAAAAAGGTCTTACCTTTAACGAGGTTCTGAACTCGAATAATTTTATTTTATGTAACGATTTAACTGAAAGAATTCCACTATGCCGCTCCGTGCATCCGATTATCGGATCTTATCGAATCAAGACCTGTGAAGATTTGGACAGGCTCGAATCTCGGTGCTGGACGCGTCGTTCTTTCGACGGCTATTCACGAAGAGATAATTCCGATCGATTTGTACTATGAAGGGCAGTGACAATGTCAAGAAAGGTGATCCGGCTGATAGTTTATACCTCCCTTGGGGCGGCGTCAAAGAATTGGGAGGTACCGCTCAAGCTCGTATTGTGACACCTGTATCCGATAATCGTCCCATTCTTTCTTTTTTAGTTGGATGAGCCGATCGAAAACGTGATTACCGAGTGCGCGGCGTACGAGCTCAGAATTTTCAGTCTCTTTTATGGCAAGCCCCAAGTTCTCGGGGAGTGACGCAATTCCGTGTGCCTCAAGCTGTTGCGGCGTCATTTTGAAGATATCCTTCTCAACCGGATCGGGCAGCTCGTAGCCCTTTTCGATTCCGTCCAACCCGCTTGCCAGCATTACAGCGAAGGCGAGATATGGATTACAGGCCGGATCCGGACAGCGTAGTTCCGCTCTCGTTGCGAGCTCGTTCCCGGGCTTGTACATCGGAACTCGTATGAGCGCCGATCTGTTTCGCCGTGCCCACGATATGTAAACAGGTGCTTCGTAGCCGGGAACCAGCCGCTTGTATGAGTTCGCCCATTGACTCAAAACGAGACAGAATTCGTTGACATGTTTTAACTGGCCAGCAATGAACCCTTTGGCCATATCCGATAGATGGTACGCGTCACTGGGGTTAAAAAATGCATTCTTCTTTCCTTTAAATAGCGATTGGTGCGTATGCATCCCGCTTCCGTTCTCACCGAGTATAGGCTTGGGCATGAAAGTAGCGTAATAGCCTGCGCGCAACGCTATCTCCTTCACCACGAGGCGGTACGTCATAACGTTGTCGGACATCGTCAAAGCATCTGCGTATCGGAGATCAATCTCGTGCTGGCTAGGGCCAACTTCGTGGTGGCTATATTCGACGCGAATGCCCACGTCTTGGAGCGCAAATATTGTGTCGCGCCGAAGATCAGTCGCCTGATCCAGTGGGGTGAGATCGAAGTACCCGCCGGTGTCAATAATATCAGGACCTTGGTTGCTCGCAAAATAGAAATACTCAAGTTCCGGCCCTATGTAGAAGGTAAGGCCTTTCTTCTCTGCTCGCTGTAGATTTCTTTTAAGGACGTACCGAGGATCTCCTTCGTATGGCCTCCCAGACGGCTCGAGCACGTCACATATGACTCGTGCAACGCCCTTTTCCTTCGGCCGCCAAGGCAATATTGCGAAGGTACTCGGATCCGGTTTTGCAATCATATCAGATTCCTCAATCGTTTGATACCCGACGATTGAGGAACCATCGAAACCCATTCCTTCATTGAGCGCCCCTTCGAGTTCGTCGCTCGTGATAGCAAAGCTTTTCAGAGCCCCGAGGAGGTCTGTAAACCAGAGTCGAATGAATTTGATGCCGTGTTCTTCGACTTTGGTTAAGACATAATCTTTATCCTTCACTTCTACCATATAACAATCTCCTGTTTTTGATATCGCAGTAGGAACTTTCATTCCGCTTTTGGCGGTAATCATATATAAGCATTTTTAACACGCCACTAATCCGCCGAACCAAGTGGATCGCGGCACTACACCGATGCGTCGACTGCTTGGCGACGTCACCGGCCGTTACAGTCGTTGATTGAGGAGTTTCACGTCCATAAGCGACGAGACTGAATAAACCTTCACGGATATTCCCAACTCATAGAGAGCAGCCATTGGATTTGCCCCTGCGTAGTTGTTAATCTCGACAACGTCACTCTCTGCCCAGATTCCCGGCGACCTTTCTTGGAGCGGGGTTTCAATCCAGCCGACAATGCCCGCTTTCTTAGCGTAGCGCAGCAGTTCAATGGATTTTTCGGCAGCGATTTCGGGCACGGTTCTGACATTTGCGAGTACTTTGCCTTCTCCGCTCCGGGCTGCGGTCAAAATAGAGGTCATATGCCGTGCAGTGAATATTTGAATCGGATCGAGCGAAGTCCCCTGGTATGAGATGAGATCGGTGTAGCAGACTGGCTGCCGTTTCTTGATTTCAAGAAGTCCGCCGTACTTGATGCTAGACGGGATCCCATGCTTGATCAGTATGCCATCGACCGTCATGCTGCACATGGTCACGAGTCCTACTGATCCATAAGGGACGTACACAGCGCCAACCTTATCCCCCTCCTCCAGAAAGCGCACGTAGGGGCTGACGGTGTAGCCGCTGTCGACGGTCTCAGCTGCTGCTTCTATTGCGACATCGAAGTCTTTCTTGTCGATAGTCGCGACATTGATTATGATATCACCGTTTCGCCGTTTTAGGTCAAAATTCGTCTTGTAAACGAGCTCATCGATCTTGTTGATGATGAATCCGACGCGATCGCCTACTATAGCTTCATTCAGCTCCTTAAGGCCTTTTTCGGTAATGACTCTGCCTGCATTCCCGATTTTGGTTGTAAAGCCTTTGTAATCGAGAAGGACTAAATTATGACGCACAGCGCGTTCACCTATGGGGTATCCCCGCGCGCTCAAGCTAGCTGCGATCATTCGTGCGCCGATTGCATCATCACTCTCGTCTAAAATCCTCAATATTTCTATAAGCTTCCTCTGCGTTTCGATGCTAGTCATAAATGTTGAAGCCACGCGCGAGCTTTTTCGACTTTTAAAGCACAATACGTGCGCTAATCTAATGAGTGCCCCGTTATTTGTATTTTTCCGAGTAAAGTTCAATACTTATCAATTCCTTGTTCTATGCAGGGCTCGTAGGGTAGTGGACTATCCTCTTGGACTTCGGAGCTGTTGCGAAGAAATCCAAGAACCTGGGTTCAAATCCCAGCGGGCCCGTTAAACGGCGTAGTAACCGGACAGGCACGGCCAGCAGCCATCACCACAAAGAGCCGGCAAAAAGAGTGCACTGTTTTTGTTAGTTCGTTAAGCTCGTGAGAGGCGCTGGAATCGAACCGCCCCTTTCAACGAACTTTTTCGAGCTGAACGGCTTAAGCGGCACCACTGGCGCCGCCCCTAATAGTCCGCCGAACTCAATCCAGTCACCTTCGTTTCCGACGGGAATAAGCCGCACGCCTGTAGTTTTGTTGTTGATGACCCTTATCGCGCACTCGTCTGCAATAATTCCCGCAATCGACTCGGCCGAAGTAGCAGAAGGAAGCACACCATGTCGAGGCCGACCGAACACACAGAGGTCATTGCCTCGAGTTTATCCCGCCCAATAGCACCAATTTTGAGCGCCTCTACCATACCAGCATCTTCGCTAACCGGTATGAACGCCCCACTAAAGCCCCCCACTCGCGATGAGGCCATCGCGCCTCCTTTCTTAACAGCATCGGTGAGCATGGCGAGTGCGGGAGTCGTTCCAAGGGCTCCGCAACGCTCAACACCCATTGCTTCGATGATCTGTGCTACTGAGTCCCCCTTCTGAGGGGTGGGCGCTAACGAGAGATCAACTATGCCAAAATCCACATCTATTCGCGCTGCTATCTCCTTAGCTACTAGTTGCCAACTCGCGTGATCTTGAAAGCGGCCCGTTTGACGACCTCGGCAAGCTCACTTAGGTCACAATCTCCCATTTTCTCGACTACCGCTCTTATGACGCCAGGACCCGATATTCCCACGTTCAGGACCAATTCGGGTTCGCCTGGGCCGTGAAAGGCACCTGCCATAAAAGGATTATCTGGTGGCGCGTTAGCAAAGGTAACGAGACGGGTGCAGAGCCGTGGATCGATACGAGCCAGCTCTTTGATAATCCTCCCCATTCGAAGCGCAGCATCAACGTTAATGCCTGCTTTGGTGGTAGCGATGTTTACGGAGGCGCACACCTTTTCGGTCGTATGTAGCGCCTCTGGGATCGAATCAACAAGGCCTCAGTCCCGACGGTAAAGCCTTTTTGGACGAGAGCTGAGTAACCACCGATGAAGTCGACGTTTAATTCACGCGCAGCTTGGTCCATCGCTAATGCAATTAGTGGGCCCGCTTGCGGATGAGCGTCGATTAGAGAACCGATAGGTGTTACCGAGATACGTTTGTTCACAATGGGCAGAGAATACCGTGCTTCAGCGCGATCGGCTTCTGAGCACAGATCGCTCGCTGTGGATACAATCTGATCGTGTACAGCCTGGGCCATTCGTTCGGGGTCGTCTCGCACGCAGCCCATTAAGTTCATACCTACGGTTACCGTCCGTATGTCGAGATGCTCGTAAAGGATCATGCCGAGCATCTCGAGTATTTCATCAGCACTAAAGATCATAACCACCCCTTTTAGCGCGACGCTTCATTACGCCGCACTATAGCTAACGGGCGTTCACCGACTTGGAGCTTAGTCTTTGCGGTTATTCTCACCTGAAATGAGTACTCCCTCTAATTGCTAACGAGCGCGAAAGCAACACCTGAGACCAGAAAACGCTCGAACGATGCTTGATCACTTTCGTGCTGCAATGGGCTCGCAAGCCCTTTTTAGAATTGCAGTGATCCCGAAGGCTATTTCGTCTCGCTTGATATTGTGAGAGAGGAAAAAGAGCGGACCCGGAGGGATTTGAACCCTCGACCACCGGCTTAGAAGGCCGGTGCTATATCCTGACTAAGCCACGGGCCCCGTTGTTGCACATGTTAGGAACTCATACTTATAGTGTCTTAAAAGGCGATTAAGCAACGCCGCTGCATTTTTTTTGCGGCTCCCGCCATTTAAACGTCCTTCAAGAGTGTTGCCACAAGCACTGGTGCCCGCGATCTCGACGCCGATGCCTTGCCCCCAAGCATCACAAAGCGTTTCGCTGCGTCGCAGCTTGCCTGGAACTGTTCAAGTTTAAGCCCACATCACTTCACCGACCTTCATAGTGGCATACTTCGGCGGTCTCCACTCCTAAGAGCTTCCCTGGGCCTTCGTCCTCAATAGCTCGCAGCCGACACGTGTGCTCGCGCAGCTCAAGCTGAACCCGGGCTGACATGACTTCGCGTTCTTCATAGAAGTCGCCAATGCGGTGTGAGACTTTGTGCATTGAAATGGTTTTCTCGCGTAAACGCGCCAATACACCAGTCGTGCCGATTGTAAGATCGTGACGACTAGCGTCTGTCACAAATAATTCGTCACCGACGTGAGCGTCGAAAACAATGGGGATGTTGTGGGCGCTGCGCAACTCAAAAGTTCTAACGCGCTTTGTGACAAGGTCATCGATTGATTCTTTTGAAATTCCGGTCAAAGCTAGATGTCTCATATGCTCACCCATACATGACCTGAGTTGGCCCTTTTGTTTCGACGAGTTCCGCCCCTTGGACCTGTTCTGCAAGCTTGTGTAGCTCTGTTTCGATCTGGTCCGCCTCCTCAACTAGCTTCTGTGTGCTGATATCCAACTGCAAAACGTCGCTTACTACGTCGATCACACGAGCTGCTGCTCGGGGATCAGGGGTGGGGCCCTGGGTTTCGCCTAAGAGACAAAGTGCCGGCAGATTACTTATGTGGCTCTCATTCATTATGCTGCCAGCAATGCCTGAAATACTTCCGGTTACTAAGGTCTCTGCTTTATCTTTCACGAGATTCAGTTGTTCAGCACCAGTTGCTGCAGCATAGACGGTGCGTTGCTCGCGCATCGTAGCGATGCCAGCAATGGGTATGTTGAGCCTTGCGTCCAGGCTCTGCGCCCAGTTAATAACCGTTTTCCCTATATCGTAAGCGATCATCGGGTGAATGAGAATATCCGATAATACAACGATGAAGTTATTTTGGGGGTCTTCATAGATTCTAACAGGGGCGTACGCGAGTCCATCAAAGAGCACCGTAATCGGCGGAAACAGGCGAGATTCGATGGTTCCTACATGCTTCATCTTGAGCTCTGATGCTATTTGCGTAGCCACAATATTACCAACGAGTCCGATCCCAGGGAATCCCTCAAGGATAACGGGGTTTTTTGAGCTCACCCCTTCTTCAACAATTATTTTCACGTATTCACTATCAGTCGTTCCGTCTTTCATAATGTATCAGCGTCCACTATTGCTCACTCCTTAAACAATGACCCATTACTAAGTAAATACTTTGTCTAACCATTCCGCGACTCGTTTCTCGATCGCAGATGGCACTTTAGGCCGATTGCGTTCGATGCGGAGTGCATATAAACAATATGCTTGTAGAAGAGTACCGTGTGGTTCATAACTCATAGGTCGTGATCACAATCCAAGAATATGCGTTCAAACGAGGATTCAAGAAGAAAGCCCACAAGCGCATTGTAGAAGCGCTCAAAGCGTGCTTTGACGTAGACATGAACGTACGCGACGAAGAATACGTTTTAAGCTACGGAGCACTACAAAAGATGACGATACGCGTGAGCGACATGTTACTCGTCGAAACTGAATCTAGGAAAGACGTTCCTGACGCGCTGACGATAGATACGAATGCGCGGTTCCGCTGTTTTCTGGAAAAGGCAACCGGATACACGGCAAAACAGCGGGCCAAAAAGGCTCAGGAAGCGGCAAAACGCGCCGAAGGCGACTGATTTGCCCCCCCTCTTCATCCGTCCTATTCGACGTAGATTGCCGGTTTCGATGGAAGCGCTCGCTTCGCGCGATTCGCAGGATCGTACATCTCAGAATTTTCTACATAGATGTGCACACGTTTTCCAAATTTTCGAGTCAAATACTCCTTAGCGGCAATTAGCGTCTCCGATTCGACCTCAAAACCCAGTATGCTGTCAGAGGAGGGTTCATGAGTGAGCGATTTTGTGAGACCGGGCGCGATCTGAGCTATCTCTTTCAAACGCGTACGCAGATCTGGGTCTTCTTTGGCTCGCGCCATAATTTTCTTAATCGAGGGGTCATCAAGCCCCCCCGCTACTGCGTAGAGCTTGTACTTCCACGCTGCTGCAAGATAGATGAAAACTGATTCGGTTTCCCGTCTTATCGCGGCTTGAATGTTTGAGACGTCATCAATCACCCCGTCGAGGAAGCGCTTTTGCCCAAGTAATTCAGCATAAAGGTTATCATAGTGCGGGAATGCCGCCAATGAGATGTAGCCGACTTTGTGCATTCTCTCCCACAATTCTTCAGCAATATGGGGAATGACCGGCGCGAGCACCCGAAGCCATACATCTATGATGTCCCAAAGTACGCGACGCCTCTCGTCACTGTCTAAGATCATTGATTTGTACTCTTCGACCCGATTTAACTGCTCAAAAAACGCTTCCGTTACGTACTTTCTATATGAGAATTGATGAGCCGCTTCAGAAGCTCTTGAAACCATAGCGTTGGTCGCTGCCATGATCCATTTACTCGCAAAAGAAAGCTCCTCGTCATACTCCGGCCACCCAACCCCGATAGCACTGTTCGCTGAGTGCCAAAACCGCAGGAGCCTTTTTTTGACCATCTCGACCTCTTTTTCCCTCCAATCAACAGTTGAATTGAGATCAGCAATGGAAACCAAGGAGAGCCGCACGAGATCCGCGCTGTAGACCTCTGGGACGGTGGCAATGGGGATAACGTTGCCCTTGCTCTTCGACATCTTCACCCCTTCACGAATCAGAAGCTCGTTAAGGGTCGCCATCTGCGGCCAACAAACCTTAGGAAAGAGTATCGCGTGATGGAACAAGAAGAAACTCAAGTGATTGGATATATGAGCAACAGCGGTATGCCGGTGATCGTTGGGGTACCAATACGTGAACTCGTTTCGCGCCGCCCTGAGCACCGCCTGTGACAAGCCAGTTCGCTGGCTTACGTGGGTCAGGTTACCTTCGCCGAGAAAAACATAGTCAAAGAAAGCGGGCGTGAGCCGCTCAGGGTCGCACTCGCGTAGTTGCTTGATGACAGTATAAAGCGCCATATAGATGACGGAATCAGAAAGTGGCTCAATGATCCAATGCTCTTTAGAGAATGGAAATTCCGTGCCGAGACCTCTGCGCCTCACACATGGTCGTTGATCGAGCCACTGAAACGTCTGAACAAATTGTGCCCGATACGCATCAGGCACGATTCTAAGCTGGTCTAACAATTCAAATGCCTTTTCTTTCCACTGAGGGTCGCCATAGTTGAGAAAATATTGGCCTGGCTCAATAGCGACGACCACGCTGCCGCCGCATCGACAGAGTCCTTTAGCTGAAGTCTCGTAAATCGTTGACGCGGCATTTTGCCCCTTAAGGAACTCAACGACGTCCTGCTTCACGTCGCGCACAAGCCGGCCTTCAAATTGCTGAGCAGTTTGCCTAAGAATGCCAGTATAGAATTCCTCCCTATAGAGCAGCTTCGTGATACGGCTTAGCGTCTCATAGTCGTGTTGCGATCGGACGCCATAACGTTCACATAGTTCTACGGCTGGAAAATCGCCATATCCATCTATTTTTACCAGAGAGATCGGCTGGATAGCTTCAACATCGCTGCTTAATTGATAGAGGTCGATATCCGCGCTTATATCCCGCTGCTGCTTCAGGTCTAGTAGCGCTGCCCAATCGTAGGGGGCGTGGGCGGGAACGCTCATGACGATTCCGGTGCCGTGATCGGCATCGACGAAGGATGCAGGGAGAACCGGTATTTTTCGTCCGAGAGGGCTAATACAGTGGACCCCCAAGAGGTGCGTACCGCGAAACTCTTCGATGATCGTTACTTCGCGCTGCTGATAGCGCAGCTTGGATGCGCTTTGCTGAGAGATAATCCACGTCTCGCCGTCGACGTAGGCTTTGACATAGGTCGCGCTCGGAGCAACCCAGAGATTTGTCGCCGCAAACACCGTTTCCGGGCGCAGCGTTGCCGTTACAACATACGCACCATCCAAAGAAAATTTGATCCCAACATAATCGTCAATTGATATCTTCTCAACGTCGCCGCCGGCGATATCATCTTCCCCAACGGCATTTTGATCGATCGTGCAGAAGAGTACCGGGTGCTGCCCACGGACGATGAGCCCGAGCTCCATTAGCTTACCGTACTGCCAGCGAATGAACTGATTGTAGATTGGGTCTCCGGTGGTAAACTGCCTGGACCAGTCTATGGAGAATCCCATCTTCTGGAAATCCGGAACGATCTTCGCTGCAAAATAGTTCGCGATATTCCAGGGATCGACAAATGAATTGACGATCTTCTCTACGCGCGACTCGTCTTCCTCATAAAGTCGAACGTAGTTCTTATAAAGCGCTATCGTCGCGCTCTCGCAACGCTCTATGCAAGAGCTAATGGCGAGAATGGGGGTCCCCGTGATGTGCCACGCCATCGGCCACAAGACGTTGTGGCCGTTCATTCTCATAAACCGGGCGTGAATGTCGGCCACATTGTACGTCCGTGTGTGGCCTATGTGCTGCGGTCCGCTTGTGTATGGATACGGCGTCGTTAAGAAGTACTTTTTCGACCCCGTGCTCTTTGGCTCAAATATCTTATCGTGAAACCAACGGTCCTGCCATTTGCGCTCAATTACTCGAATTTCATCAAGTTCGGAAGCTGCCAATTGTACCCCTGCGAGTCTGAATGATCAAAAGATGGTGATTTGAACAAGCGACCTTATCGGAACATTCTGGACTTGACTGATTCCCTTCTTGTTAATAAGAACTGCTACCGAGAGCGGCGTTGCTTGCATCTCTTTGATGACTTCAATTATTTCGGTTGCGGTTCTCCCAGTAGTTGTCACGTCATCTACTATTGCGCAACTTTTTCCCGCAATATCGGCAAAGTTTTGACTGAATGAACCCTTAACGCCGTCATTCTCAGATCCCTTTTGCTTTTGGGGGACAAATACTGCAAGTTCTGCTCCGATTTCTTCTGCGACCAGCGTCGCAAGGGGCAGGCCACTTAGCGCAACCCCGATTACTACGTCAGGATCGCCGGTTTCCAAGATCATATCGACTAACGCGAGCGAGACGAACCTGAGCCGCTCCGCATTTTGCCCAATCTCACTCCAGTTAACGTATATATCCTTTGGCACAGGCTCTTTTGATGTCTCGGAGCGGGTGATGAGCCACGTTGCCGTCTCTCGTGATATGTTCAGTTCATCAGCTATCTCGCCCGAACGCAACCCCCTCTCATGCAGTTCTTGCGCCTTACTTATGAGGTCATTTAGATCGTTCATGTTCTTACTCCCACAACCGTCGACGATTACCGCTTCACCGGCTTCACTTTAACATCAGACCCACAGACAGGACAGATCACTTCCGACTCATATAACCGGCCACATCCAACGCACCTGCGCCTCCATTTGAGCACGCGTTTGATGCGCGCCTGTTGGATCTGCTGTGTTTCAATACCGAGGCACGCTGCGACATTTTGAATGGAATAATCATCGGTGACAAGCGTGCCGCTCACTTCGAGTGCTTTAGCCAGCAAGTCAATATCAGCTTGAGACAGCCTGAAATAGTCACCCGTAGACTTAGCCTTTTCCGTAACGAGGGCTACGTCCGTTTTCAGGGGAGATTCGATTTTCAGTCCCTCTTTCAAAGACTCTTGCAGCGCAACTTCCGCTTCAGAGCTTCTCAACTCGCGGGTTACCTCAGGAACAGTGTATATGTTGCCAAAGACTTGAACGCTATAAATAAAAGCTGATGCGTCAAGCACGTATGTCTTAGTCATCTGCTGCGTTTATGTAATTGATGCAATATGCACTTTTTCAAATAAACAGACTCAACTGAGGCGCAGGTTCGGTGGATAAAGAGGCTTAAGCGTCTTCTTGTGCGTAACGGGAAATATCCTTTCCCAAGCGCTGCGATCTCAGCTATATCTCGCCTTTCACGCGGGGCATTCACAGGCTGCGTATCCCCACCGTATTTCGGGAGGGCAGCTCGGCCCTCTCCGAGCCAGAGAAAGGTTTTTATTGTCGCCAAGTGCTCTATTAATAATTATCAAATGGAGGTGCATATCGTGACTAACTTACCAGAAAAGGTGGTTAACAACATTAATACCGTAAAGACTATAGTGTTCGCGACGGTTAGCGATACCGGCGTGCCAAATGTGGTGCCCAACCAATTCGTCATCGTAAAAGATCCCGAGACTATTCTTATCGGTGACAACTTTTGGCACAAAACTGCCGACAACCTGAAGACACCAAATTGCAGCGTTGCACTTACGTTGTGGGAAGGCTACGAAGGGTACCAAGTTAAGGGCGTAGCTAACTACGTGACTGAAGGACCTGACTATGAGATGATGAAACAGAAGATCAAGAGCCGAAATGAGAAACTTCCTGCAAAGGGCTGTGCAATAATGAAGGTAATGGAAGTCTACGACGTTGCTCCGGGGCCAAACGCAGGAAAAAGAATCGCCTAACCGGTAAGTAAGTAACTATAGTTGCTTCAGCTTTCAAATAACTGTACAACAATTAACGGTCAGGTTGTTTTCATAACTCGTCGCTCGGAGCGATGAGCTACATGCTAGAGGACGAAGAATGACAGCAGACATGCTAGCCCTTTTTGCAGAGTTCGGCCTCAATAAGGAAGCAGGAGAGGTATACCTTCACCTGTTGCAAGCCGGACGAAGAACTGCTAATGAAGTAGCCGAATCGCTTCATCTTTCTAGTCGCGCTGCGAACGATATCCTGAGGGAACTGTCGAAAAAAGGACTCACTAGGCGCATATCGACCAATCCGGAGATGTTCCTCGCAGCTTATCCCGCCCCCTTGATCCGCCCTGCCATTGATCAAGAGGCCACGAAGTTGCAGCAACTGAGCGAGGCGCGAGATAAGTTACTGGAACTGTGGGACGTCGAGCGCACAAAAGCGCAAGGCTTGCCTGTTGAATGGTGCCCGATCGAAGAGGGCTTTTCCGTTCTCTACGACAAAGACGCCATTATCAATAGGCGGCTCGAGATGTTCGAATCGACAGAAAAAAGACTTTGGATTGTCTCTACCGAGTTTTGGCTCCCTCGTTGGGATAAAGTACTGGGCGACTATTTTGTTGACAGCGAGGGAAGATGCAAGATTGAGGATCTCAAGATACTGATTCCGATTACTCAAAGTAACATCGATGTTGTGAAGCAACTCTCGACGTGCTTTAATATACGGCACTCGCCAATGATGAGCAATATCGCAATAGTCATTTCAGACTGCAAAGAGGCCATGTATACTGGTATTAAGAAGGATCTAGACGAGTTAGAGAGAGTCGAACTCACCCCGTCACTATGGTCGAACAACAACGGATTTATTGAAATCCAAGGTTCCGTGTTTCAAACACTGTGGGACAGAGGGATAGAAGCCCGTTTTAGAATGCAAGAGATTGAAACGGGTAAGCCCGTCGAGGTCACGCGCGTTCTTACCGATTACCAAGAGATTGTAACAGACTTCACATCGCTGATAAATACGGCCCAAAACGAGATATTCTTGTGGATTAGAGGTGAAGCTTTGCCGGTGTTGGCACCACTTATCCCACAGGATGCGCGGCAGCGAGGTATAAGTGTTATTGTAATGGCTGAAATTAACAAGGATAATCTGCAAGCGGCACAAGACATCGCTCAATACGCAGACGTCCGTCATATCCCTCAGATTGGGCACAGCACAGGTGTCATCATTGACCAACAAGCAATGCAAGTGCTATTGTACTCCTTCAGTGACAAAGGCGCAGAGCTCTATAATTCAATTTACACGAACACGCAGAGCTTTGTCGAGACGCAGCACTCGATGATGGAAGACATGTGGCACTCTGGAATCGAGCTACGGTACAGAGAACAAGAGCTAATAGCTGGTCGAGTTGTACAGACGATTCAAGTGATCAAGAAGAGAGAGAACGTCTACAAAGCTTTCTACGAGATGCTCGATAGATCGAAGAACGAATTCAACGTAATACAAACTCGAATGGGGGTAAAACGGCTCTATAACTTAATTAAAGATAGAGAGATGCCAAAGATTACCTATCGTTTGCTCGCCCCCATTGAGAACGTCAACATCGAAGAAGCGCGTCTGCTTACAAAATACTTTGAAATTCGGCATCTTGAATCGGAAACTGGAGCAGGGATTTTTATATCCGATGATGACAAGCTGCTTGGTACGAGCTATATTTACGACACTGGCGACGTGGATAATGTAATATATAAGTCAGCGTTTAGAACAGACATTTCTGAGTTTATTTTTATTGAGAAGGAACTCTTTAACAGCTTCTGGTATAAAGCAACGCCGCTGAATATCAGAGAGCAGGAGCTACCAATTGACAGCGGAAACGGTATGATCGAAGCAGAGAAGCTCGAAAAGCAACTAGGCCAGCGATAGTACTGTCAACTATACCTGCTAGGCCTCTGCTCGTGACATATGTTCAATAAGTGCACATTCGTGAACTTACGAAATACTGATCTGACGAATGTGGTGCTTTTTTGAGAGCATAGATAGCTGCGAATTAGCCTGTCGAGCTTTCCTCTCAAAGCGTTTCCGTGCACTCGACGAGCTTTGGCGACCACCTCGAGAAAGATGCCCAAAGCGACATTTTTTATACATAACGCGACGTGCAATATCAAAGGGGTGTCAGAATGACGCGTAGAGTATTGAATAAAGACGTTTCGACGCTTGGCGGCGTCAACGTGGGAAAAGTAAAAGACGTTCTAATCAACTGGGACAACAAGGAGATTTCACTGGACGTCTCAAAAGGCTTGCTCAAAGGGGATAAAATTATTCCTTGGTCGAAAATCATAAGCATTGGCGATATCATCATCGTTTCTGATGATATGGCCCCTGAAGGGAGCAAGTAAGCGATCTTTATGCGGGCTCGTTCGTGTTGAGCACTTTAATCTTATTTATCATTTCAAGCATTTCTCTTGACATAGCCATTCTCTAACGCACGGTTCAGAGCAAGAAGCTGGTTAGGTAGCAATGAAAGATTTTGCCGTTGTTTTCGACTGTGCTGGTACGCTTCTAGAGAAATATCGCGTAGCTAAGGATCTCGATCAAGGGACTTTCTTGCGTCAGATAGTATCGCTCAGTTTCGTAGGGACACGGGAGGACTACGTGCTCGCCGTGTTTCAGCTGAACGTTCCCAAGGACTTAGAGGGCGTGCCAACTGACCTTTCAATCGCCGATTTCTTGAGTGATTATAGCGTTGATCTTGTAGTCGTTTGCGCGAACGTCCCCGTTACAAAGACGAAGGTTCTAAGCGCCGTCGCACGGGATGAAAGGAGCCGGGTCAAGGACTTAGTCGATGTAGTGAGCGAAGTCAGCAAGAGTTGCAGCGCGTCGTACTTCACCGGCGCTGCAGCAATCGTTGATATCGAGCAAGGCCAGATCCCCTACGTTCTCGCCACCTGCGGTGAACTCTTCGAGTCGGCTCTTCCGGTTGTCAATGAACTAAAACGAACTGGGGGCGACATATACGTAGCTTCGGGTGATGCAAAAAACACCCTATACGCACTTGCTGATCGTATTGACATACCATATGACAACGTCCGAGATATCGCAACCCCCAGCGCAAAGGAACAGCTTGTCAACCAACTTAAGAAAAAGTACGAATATGTCGTAATGGTGGGGGATGGCATAAACGATATTCCCGCACTCAAAGCCGCAGATCTTGGAGTATTAACGGTTCAACAGAAAGAAGAGCGCCCCACAACGCTCTTCGAAGCAGCCGATTTTGTTATAAAAGATTTAACACTCTTACCTGAAATATTAAAAAACATTATTATGAATAACCGATATAACGGTACGGGGTCGAAGGAGGCAATGCTTTAATGGCCGTCTTGATAGAAGTTGAGAACTTGGTCAAAACGTTCGGAGAATTTGAGATACTGCGGGGCATCAATTTCACATTAGATGAGGGCGAAGTATTAGGAATTATAGGCAAAAGTGGGGCTGGAAAAACCGTCTTGCTCCACGCCATACGAGGGCTGAAAGATTACAAGCCAACAAGCGGCAAGATCTATTACAACGTTGCGTATTGTCAAAACTGTCGACATGTTGATGTGCCTAGTCGAGCTCGGCAACCCTGTCCCGTGTGTGCCGGAACGATGCAGTTTTTCCGAGTCGACGCGTGGGCTGATGAAGAGAGCGATTTGCTTAGGGACGTTAGAAGCCGCATCGCGATAATGCTGCAACGTACTTTTGCCCTCTATGGAGACGAACGCGCTATCGAAAACGTCATGAGGAGCTTCACAGAACGCGGGTACGGCGATTCTGAAGCAATTTACAAAGCATCTGAGCTTATCGATAAGGTGAAGCTTTCACACCGAATGATGCACATGGCACGCGATCTTAGCGGAGGGGAGAAACAAAGGGTTGTTTTAGCACGTCAGCTGGCAAAATCACCGATCATCTTGCTCGCCGATGAGCCAACCGGCACCCTGGATCGGAAGACAGCAGAGATCATCCATAAGATAATCCAAGGCGAGGCCAAAACGAATGACATGACGGTACTCATCACCTCCCACCTTCCCGAAGACATTGAATCGATAGCTAACAGAGCAATATTGCTAGAAGACGGGAGAATCACTAAGGAAGGTGCCCCGAAAGAGGTCATCGACCAGTTCCTGAGTACCGTTGGGGAAATAAAGAAACACGAGGTCGCTTCTGGCGACACGATAGTGCAAGTGGCAGAGCTAGAAAAGAAGTACGTGACACTCGATCGCGGAGTGATCAGAGCCGTGAGCAACGTTTCTTTCAATGTCCAAGAAGGAGAGATTTTTGGACTGATTGGATTGAGTGGAGCCGGAAAAACAAGTGTTTCGAAGATTATCGCAGGCGTGCTCGAACCAACGAACGGAGAGGTGCTCGTACGGATTGGTGACGACTGGGTGGACATGACTTTGCCCGGTCCGGACAACCGAGGAAGGGCCAAGCCATATATCGGCATTCTCTACCAAGAATATGACCTTTACCCGTTCCGCGACGTTTTAGACAACCTGACGAGCAGTATCGGCCTAGAACTTCCGGCCGAATTATCGGAACACAAAGCAATACAGACTCTTATGGCGGCTGGCTTTAGTGAGACGAAGAGCGA
>Ga0209777_10003034_pt1 | contig 21280 bp, 19 predicted proteins | sample FrelakmetHBP12HB_FD_187147 | JGI IMG/M metagenome (GOLD analysis project Ga0209777, IMG submission 187147) | Freshwater lake sediment microbial communities from the University of Notre Dame, USA, for methane emissions studies -HBP12 HB (SPAdes)... | ecosystem: Environmental > Aquatic >...
GGTCGTGCCCAAGAATTGATTGACCAAAGATTAGGTAAAACATTACTGCCACCCCACAATGTGCGAAAAGGCGATGTAAACTCATGCGGCGGGAAAAATACGATCCGGGATGTCAGTGATGAACATAGGGTGGGGGAAATAGCAAAGTATGTTCACTTAATGTAAAGAAAAGAATAACTTTTATAGAGTGAAAGTAGTATAAAAGTAGAGCGGGTTGTACAATAGCTAGAACTTTTTGCCTGTCTTTTAATCTACTGTAACCGGCTAGTTTGATTCCCTTCAGCTTTCCACAATACAAATACAACAGCTTAAAACATTGCTGTCTAAAGGAACAATTGAATTTGGTAATTCAAATCCGGCTTAATAACCCTGTAACTCTGTATAGAATAGCACATAATCCTGTGTTAAAATTAAAATATAGTAATAATGACGTGTTTGCATAATATGCTGTTGACGAACGATAAAATCATCCGCAAGGCTCTCCAAAGTGTTTTAGAAATGGAGTTGGTGAGATACCGAAGGTTTGGGCATAAGGCGCAGATCATTGAAGAGCTTGGCGTTCAACATGGCACAGCAAGGATTGATTTGGCAATCGTTAATGGCATCATGCGCGGCTATGAGATAAAAAGTGATTGTGACACTCTTGAACGATTGCCGGAACAGATTGAAGAATTCAACACTGTTTTTGACAAGCTTACTCTTGTTGTTGGGAAGCGTCATCTTTATCAAGCAATACATATTATTCCAGACTGGTGGGGTGTCACAATTGCCAAAATCGAGACAGATAGGGGGGTCTTTTTTCAAACCATCCGTAAAGCCGAACAGAATCAAAATCAACTTGGAATTTCAATTGCAAGATTGTTATGGAAAAAGGAAGCCTTACAGATCCTCGAAGAACAAAACGAAGCTGCAGGGGTGCGCTGTAAACCTCGCGAATTTATATACGAAAGGTTAGCTGGTATTTTAGATACTGACACCCTTAAAAAACAAGTGAGTTCATTACTTATTTCTAGGGAAGGCTGGCGATCTGATGTGCCACTAATGTCAAATGGTGGTTAATACCTGCTCGCAGCCAGGTTTCGGTACTTCCTGTCCCCTTGATCAAGGGGTTTTTGATGTATGTTTCGAAGTGTTTGGCTTTCCTCGAAATGTATTGATCACCCAAGCTAAAATTTTCTCCATAAAATCTGTTATCGTTCACCAAAAGTGCCGCGTTAGCTAAATACTTTTCGTATTTTTGTTTTTGCCCCTTCATTATTAACCAATCTTCTTCTAGAGTGTATTTAATACTTGTAGTTGGCGGGTAGAATTGTGTGATATCTCTATAGATTGGGTATTGTATTGTATAATCAGCGAACGCGGGTTTTCTTCGTAGGTTATTGTCCGTGGTCAACTTCCTCCAGTTTTGCCAGTCGATGCGTGGTAGTAGATTTTCGTCATCAATTCTGCATTGGGACAAATCTTCAGGGAAGGCACCACTAGCAAAAATGAAAGTGCGCCACTTTGATAAGTTGGGTATAGTCTGACTTAAATTAAAATATTTTATATATTTATTTCCATTTCCTCCGGTTTCCTTAATGTCCACTAGTAGATCGATTTCTTTCTCTTTTAATCCGGAATCTGAAACTATCTCAGCTATGGTTTTATTCAACTTATTGGGGGCGGTAAAGTCAGGGCATATCAATCTCAAACAAATCCCACTTCCACAGTCTCTCGCTAGTGAATAAACGACCTTTTTTATTGCTTGGTCTTCTTCAAGGTGAATGACCGGGATAAAAACACCACCCAATTTGTAGCCGTTTCTCGAAATTATATCAAGACTTTTCCATTTAAGCGAAGTGGTAAACAGCAAACTAACGTCGACAAAAACCGGGGCAGTGCCCCACGACTCAACAACTTTCTCAGGAATATCTGATAGCTGTTCTTCAAATCTGCTAACAATATCCTCAAGTTGATCTTGGGTATTATACGGGGACATCACGAATTGAATTAAAGGAGTAACATTTATTTTACATTCTTTTGACAATTCCTTTAAAGCGCCCTGTTCAGCCCGCTTCCATTTTAATATGGGTATGTAGTGCTTGGAATCAAACATACTAGTTACTCCAATTTTCATTCGGGAAATAATATCTAACTTTTGCTTCGTTAACAATTTTATTTAAATACATGTATTTATTGCCTTTATATCGTATTTGGCCGGCAATAATTGACACATGCACGCCAAGTTCGTTGGCAAGACTTCTCGCTGCCATTGACGAAGGGATTAATCTGGCAGGGCTTATTTCCCACTTAGCTCTGGGTAGAAGAGCTTCTTCAGCCATTTCATCGGCCTCGCGTTCTTTATCATCAATGTCAATAGATTTTATTCCTTCTATCTCATCATAAAAAAGGCTGATATCTTGATTAAAATGTAAAGCAATGTGTGCTAATTCATGCATTAATGTAAACCAGTAGTTATCTAACCGATCATATCTGAGAGTAATTCCAACAATTGGATTATCTCTGTTGATCAGAATTGTTGCGCCATCTAAATAGGTTTTTGGAAAGTGAGGTTCAATTATCAAAATAATCCCAATCTCTTGTAGCTGTTCTAAAGCTAAGATTGGGCCGTTCTCCTCTTTGCTTACTTGCGCGAGCTTTTGCATGAAACTGAGGTTGATAGTGCCATATTTATATTTATTCGGTGTTTTTACTCGCTGTGCCTTTTTGAAGACTTGAGTAGCCCAAGCACTTAGAGCATGTTTATCAGTAAGAGCAGCAGATCTGTAGTGTGATTTACGGAGCATTCCCACTAATTGAGGATACGCTTCAACAGGGGAGAAAAAATCTGTTAATAACTCAGCTTTCTGTTTTGTTTTCAGTGAAGAGTTACCAAAATAATTACGTTTCTCCATCTCTAATATGAGTCTATTGTCCCAATTCTCATATTCCTTATCAGAGTGTAATTCAGGTTTTTGTATGAGCACTTTTGCTGGGATACCGAGACCGTCAGATAAAGCTCTAACCATGTCAAGGGTTAGTTGGCGTTTACCTGAAAGAATTTCCGAGACCCTGCTTCTGCTGCCAATGTAGGGAATCAAATCGACAGGTTTGAGGCTATTCTGTTCCATCCTAAATTTAATTGCTTCAATTGGATCAGGAAGTGTTTCTGGAAAAGCTCTTGCTTCATAATCTTGGATGAGAGCACTAAGTAAGCTTAGTTGTTCTCCTTTTGTAGAATCCGGTTGAGGATCATAAATAATCAGTTCCTCAACTAGGTTGAGAGCTTCTTTATAGTCTTGTTCAGTTTTAATAACTTTAATCTTATTCATTTTATTTACTCACCCAAATTCCATTTGTTATATTCACTATGGGTATCAATCTTTTTAATTAACACTACCTTGTTTTGATAGCTAATTTGCGTCAACAATCTATACTTATTCCCGCAAATATCAAAAATTACCTGCCGATCCTTCAAAATACTTGCCTTGGGATACCTATATTTGAGCTGATTCGGTGTATCCCATTGTGCCTCTTCAACTTCTGCGCGCCAAGAATCGATTTGTGATCGTGCATCGGCATGTTTTTCTACAAAGTCATATATTAATTGTTTGCCCAGTAATTTCATGTTTGTCTCATATAATACCTTATTTTTTGTTCCCAATATGGGAATAATAACCCAGATAACATCATTTGTCAAGTATCGAGGATATGCGCATCCGTTCAGGATTGAAATATCCGTTAAATCTTGTTAGTTAAATTACTCATAAAAACAATTGATTTTACCGTAAATGATAAATCAATTTTGCACTCGTTTGATTGAAATGCGGCTTATTCCGTTTTTTACTAAAGGTAAAAGCGGATCACAGAAAAACCCGAAAATAGGAGAAATCGGCAAGTGAATACAGGGTTAACTACTGGGCAATGTCATAGGGACGTGGGTACAGGTAGAGATTTTTAGTAAGGCTCACGACCTTGTGTTTTTCATTGTGAAGTTATTGTCTGTTTTTGTGGTTATTTGATAATCCAAAATGTGCACAAATAGAAAACAAAAGTAGAGCGGGTTGTACAATAGATAGAACTTTTTGCCTATCTTTTGGTATACCATAGTCGGTTCGAATCCTCCCTAGCGGCTAGGTAAGCGAAAAATGGGGGAATTGGAGTTTTTCAACCCCGGATTCACAAGAACAAGATGATTCGACGATGAACGAAATTATACTAAGGTTCCGTTGTATTCGCGCTATCGTTTATCTCGTTTCCATTGGAAATATCTTCTGATCCTTCGGCTATAATTCGTTAAGAAATTGCTTTGAGTATTTTCCAACGAGTGTATCATTATCACTTTTCCAGTATCTATACTTCAATTCACTTCTGCCTCGATATTTTTCGGCTAATTCGTGTTTTCGGCTATCATCTTTATAATAAAGGCATAGTACATATTCACCAGACGTTGGAGTGATACCGGACATAGGAGTTTTAGCATGATGAAAGTCATTGTTTTCTAATTCATTAATCGCAATCTCAACGAGGAGATTTCTGTTACATGAGAAAAATAAATATTTTCCAGTAATTTTGTAAGGTATTACTGGCACATTTGATCTTTCAAACCACTCCCAATATCCATCACAACTACTGATCACATTTGTGCTCAATACATTGATCTTCTTTTTCTTATCCTTGCTCATAACTAACTCCATTACTATAGATATCGCCCGAGTAAAGGGGAATCTGAAAGGAAGTGAAGCAAGTGTACATAATGATATAAGGATAGTGCCGAAAGCAGTTAGTTCGAGGTCAAACTATCCCAAAGAGATGGCATCGAAGTCTTCGCTTTATCATATTCCAGCTTGTTTTTATTTGAATTGTCAGATTTATCCAGTTCATAACCCATAGCTCGATAGCCACGCAATCTCTTCTGGTACATTTTTACCAGCATTGGTACATTTCGGTCTACATAGTCATATATTCTGACATCTGTTTTGCCAGCATGAAGCCTGTGTAACCGCCCGGCATATTGGACCAGAGTTCCCTTCCACGAAACGGGCAAGGCCAGAAAAAGAGTATCGAGTCGGGTATCATCAAAACCTTCACCGATATATCGCCCTGTGGCTAACAATACCCGCTTTTCACTTTCTGAAATAGAGGTTAATTGCTCCGCAATTGCACGGCGCTGTTTGATGCCCATGCCACCCCGAAGAACGATAACGTTCTTCATTACCTTGGTCAATTGGCTGGAGAAGTATTCCAAATGCTCTCGTCGCTCGGTCAGCAGAATCGGTGAGCGTCCTTCCTCAATAGATTTGAGGATGTCATCCAGAATGAGCTTATTTCGTTCTTCATCAGCCATCAACGCTGAATATATTTCTTGGATAGATAGTTCATTTTCACTCGGAGGTGGGGTGAAGCTTGTATTGCGGCAAATCAAAACGTGATGCAACACCGTTTGAGAATTCAGCTCGTTTTGCCGGATCTCGTAGTGTACTGGACCGCATTGCATGAGGATAATCGGCTGGTGGCCATCGCGACGATACGGTGTCGCCGTGAGTCCCAGAACATAACGGGCTTTTGCCTGGCGCAGCACTTGTTCGAAGGTGAACGCTGGAAGATGATGACATTCGTCCACTATTACTTGACCGTATTCGGCCACAAGGTTAGACACTTGTTTATTTTGAAATAGGCTTTGGAGCATAGCCACGTCCAGAAGACCAGTGCGCTTGTTTTTACCTCCGCCTATTTGGCCTATTTTCGCAGGGTCTATCTCCAGAAAGATAGAGAGTTGATTTCGCCATTGGTCCATCAAGGGACGACGATTAACTAAAATCAGAGTATTTACTCCTCTGGAAGCGATTATTGAGATACCGACCACAGTCTTTCCTGATCCGGAAGGTGCGACCAGCATACCTCGATTATGCGGCAGTATCTTTGATGTGGCTTCTTTCTGGACAGGCGATAACTGCCCATGAAAAGCGACTTTAAGTTCTTTACCCGAAAAACTTTTATCGGTAATTACCGGCTTGATGCCTACTTTCTTCAACAATTCATATAATTCATCCAAAAGACCAAGAGGAATCCCAAGATGCTTGGGGAATTCCTCAGCGCAACAAATTATCCGGGGAGTTAACGCGGTAGATAAGCGAAATTTCTGTTTCTTGTAAAACTCAGGATTTTGGAAAGCTGCGAGACGTTTGATTTTATTAAGCAAGGACGACGGCAATCCGATTTTTTCCACATAAATGAGATTGCTTACTACAAGATTGACCTGATCAGGGAAAGGACCGGTAAGAATGTCAATAGGTGATTTTGAAGGGGGAACAGCCCATGGACTATCGTCGTCTTCAGTTGGGCCAATGCGTACCCCTAGCACCTGACCGGTTCGCGTAGCATCTCGAACAGTATTCTCCAGAATAGAAGATGGTACCCTTTTGATTGAAGCTAAATAACTCCATTGGTCCGGATATGGTTTGAAATTATTATCTAAAAATAATGTGTTTCCTTTTTCAACGGGTATCTTTTGAAAAGGAAGAGCGATAAGATTCCCAAAGCCACCTTTAGGAACGGTGTCCTGGTTGGGAAACAGCCTATCATAAGAATCCATACTTAGCTGATGACGCTGGGACATGGTCCGGGTTACCAAATAGCAACCAAGATTACGTGCTAATGAGGCTGGAACCGCCTCCGAAAAGAATACCCAGACATGTCCTCCATTTCCGGATCGCGATCGCTCCAAAGCCGCAGGAATACCCAAGCTCTGGCAAGTTTCGCGGAAAGAGACGATGTCCTCTGCCCATGATTGATTATCAAAATCAATAGCTAAGAAATAGCAGGAATCATCTTTTGATAAAGGATAGACTCCAGCGGTGAATTTCCCCTCCAAGTGGTTCTGGATAACTTGATCCGTTAACGGCGCTAATTCACGGTTAGGGCAAGCGCTGCATCTGACTTTGAACTTCTGACACAAGCCGGGTGCCCATTCATTTTTACATACCGGGCTGTAACCCGATTTAAAAGTGGTCTTGTTTTGCCAAAGTGTTGCGAAGACGTCTTCGCGTCCGTGAAATAAAGAACGGAACAGCCTAATCTTTTCTACTAACGGTGACTCACTATTAAGTGACGAAATGGAATCGGCCCGTTTTAAGGCGTTTCCTGAAGGAATTGTTTCTTTGACTAACTCACTTGTCATTGCCCGGATTGGGGCCTGTTTAGCTTGAGAAGTCTGAATGAGACGACGATTTTCGACTAACAAATAGTCTCGCTCGGCAGTAATTCCCTCCAGTTCCTGCCTCAGACGTTCGATTTCGCTCGAATCATCGAAAGACATTTGTACTCCTATTATCTAAATAAATTATCATAACCAAGATATGGCGCTACACGGTTTTTCAGCATATCCTGAAGTTCCTCTATTACTGCTTCCAGTGATGGAAGCTGATTAATGTGCTGCTCAAGTTCACTTGCCCAGTAGTGTTTCAGTGTATTAGTGTCTTTGGGTAGAAAATCATTAATACTTGTGAAGGTGAGCTGTTTGTGCTTAAGTTTCTTAACTAGCACCTTACCCAAAAGCTCAAAGTCTAATTCGGAAGATTTTTCCTTAAGAAGTCTCCAGACATCGTAATAATCACGGGACTTGCCCCTCTCCAGCAAACTCCTTATTTTCTCAGCAAGCAGCTCTTCAAGGGGATATGCAAGCACTTTCTGTCCCTCGGATAAGAAAGGCTTAGCTAGGATCATCTTGCGTTCAGGAACAAGACACAGTGGCTCATCAAAACTCAAGTCCATGAAAATCATACCGGGATAGGCTAGCGTTCCAATGAATTGTGTCCTGATACGGGCATATCCATTTGGTTTATGCAGCATCTTGGTAATAAGCCTTATTTGGGAAGTTTGTTCTACCTGGTAATTCCATTCGTCCAGAGCCTGTTGCAATTCCTCTTCTTTCATATCATGCTTAGCGGTGAAATCCAGATCTTCTGAATAACGCCAGTCAGCAAAATAAACTTTACGTAATGCTGTTCCACCTTTGAACACCAGCAGATCACTGAGCAATGTTACCCTGGATAGAGCTTTTAAGACCTCGGTAAGAACGTAATCTTTTTCCAGTACACCAAGGGCTACCTTTTCATGGTTAGCCAGTCTCTGTAGCTCAGACTTAGAGATCATTGTTGTTCCTTCCATTGCGACAACTCATTGTCGGGAACGTTCACAATTACTTTCCATCGTTCTATGTATTTACCCTTTGGCTCGGATAAAGTATCGAGCGGGGCATACCTGGTACTAAGGCTTTGAAGTAAGAGCTCAACTGCTTCCTCCGCTTTAAAGTCAAGCATCTCAATAATATATCCTAGCCTTTGGTTAGATGCCCGATTACCATTACGACAGGAGTATTCTGCCATTTTTGTAAAATCAAGTTCATATTGCCCATACCAGAGCGCCTTGACTATCTCAGATAATCCTCCACCGTATCTTGGCTGACCAAGACAGTCCACGATAGTCTTCTCAGGTTCGGAAATATTAATTTTATAGCTGTCAATGGATATTTGCTTGAATCCAAAGAATTTTCGCTCCGGCATATTGACCAGGCGGTAGGTCACTCCCGAAATCTCTAAAGATGATTTTAGCTTGCGCCGGGTAGACGCTAAATATACCATTCGGCTGATCTGCTCTGTGTAGCCGTAATAATTCAATGCACTGCGAAACCCAATATAATATGGTTCAACGAGGTAAGAGGCAATGATAAATTCATGTTCAGTCCACTCTCGCTCTCGTCCGGCCTCGAAAGGTAGTATAAGATATTTACCTTTCTCTATGCGTTGAAGCCAGCCACGTTTCACAAGCGTAGATAATAATTCCCATAACCTACGATTGCTACTGCCATAAGCTTTAACAGCTTCCTCGTAGGTAAAAATTCGCTTCCCCTGGCGGGTTATTTCTGTAAGTAAATCACTCCCCGCCTTACCTAATGTTCTTACACTATCTGACATGATTATCGCCTCTTAGCCGATTATTATATCACAAAACGTTATTGCTCAACAATTATTATTAAATCGGGGTTTAATGACGCTATTCCTTATTAAAGAAAGTGGCACCTTTTGTTTAATAAGGTCGTGCCCAAGAATTGATTGACCAAAGATTAGGTCAAACATTACTGCCACCCCACAATGTGCGAAAAGGCGATGTAAACTCATGCGGCGGGAAAAATACGATCCGGGATGTCAGTGATGAACATGGGGTGGGGGAAATAGCAAAGTATGTTCACTTAATGTAAAGAAAAGAATAACTTTTGTAGAGTGAAAGTAGTATAAAAGTAGAGCGGGCTGTACTATAGATAGAACTTTTTGTCTCACTTTTGATCTACTGTAACCGAGGTAGTTCGAGTTCCCTTAGCTAGAACTGATCATTTCTACTCGGCCGGTGTTGAATAATGCTTATCTTTCCTTAAGTAAGCAAAAGGAAAAGAGGTAAGTTTTGTCTTACCTCTTCCCAAGTGAATCCAGTCTAAATGGCTAAGCTTTACCGATCCTGAACATTTTCGTTCCACATGAAGGACAAGTCCCTTGGGTTGCAGGTTTGCCGTTCTTCATTTTGATTGCTTTCGGAGCCTTGATGTCTTTCTTGGACTTACATTTAACACAATATCCTTGTACCATTTCACCCTCCTATCTGTTTCCTTGCCATGAACAATATACCAATCTAAACTTCCCGTCAAGACATAACTAATCAACAAAAAGAAATGTGCAATTTAACTTAAAGCATACATCATGGAGATCAGATAAAATGGTCTCTATTGTAAATGCAGTCTTAGCATAAACTCCTTACATATTGACATGATATGTTCTCCGTGTTAAAGTCCATATCAGAGTAAGCGCTTACTTATATAAGAGTGAATGAAAGGGGAGGAATTGGATATGTTTAAACCGACGATAGGAAGTTTTGGTTCCTGGATTTCTCCGATATCATCGGGCATGATCGTAAACAAAGGCATTGACTTTGACCCTGCGCAGATAGACGTTGATAAGGATGAAGTATACTGGTTAGAAAATCGTACTGCAGACAATGGTCGGTCTGTCATTGTGTGCCGGACACCAGATGGTAACATATTCGACATTACACCTCCACCTTACAATGTGAGAACAACAGTGCATGAGTATGGTGGCGGTGGGTTTTTAGTCAATAATGGTACGATTTATTTCTCCAATTTCACTGACCAGAAATTATACCGCCAGGATCGTAGTAGTCCCCCAATACCCATTACTCCGGATGAAAAACGGCGATATGCTGACGGCATCTTCGACAAGCAGTTCGAACGTATTATTTGTGCGTGCGAAGACCATACACAAAGTGCAAGAGAAGCAACCAATAGTCTGGTTGGTATCAATGCTGACGGTAGCGGAAAAAGCCAGGTACTGGTCTCCGGTAATGATTTTTATGCCTCTCCCCGTATTAGTCCGGACGGTAATCATCTGGCGTGGCTTACGTGGAATCATCCAAATATGCCCTGGGATGACACTGAACTCTGGATTGGAGAAATAAGTGGCGATGGTTCGATTATAAACACCCAGCTCGTAGCTGGCGCTAAAGACGAAAATGTTTGCCAACCGAAATTTGCCCCCGACGGTACGCTTTATTTCGTTTCAGACCGGACCGGATGGTGGAATTTATACCGGTGGAAAGGTAGAACCATCGAGGCTGTATGCGAAATGGAAGCTGAGGTGGTAAATCCTGCCTGGAATCTCGGACTTTCCAATTACACTTTCGTATCTGGCAATCGTATAATATTCACTTATATCAAACATCGAGTATTCTACTTAGGAAGTTTTAATACAGTCACCCGGCAAATGGAAAATATTGATCTTCCTTTCTCATCTATGGTGACGCTGGATTCCACAGCAGACTCGATATATTTGATCGCGGGGTCTCCGACAACACTTTTATCATTGTACAAAATAGGAATAAATACTTGGGAACCGGAGCTATTGCGAAGTACAAATGAAATAAACATAGACCGGGGGTATCTTTCCTTACCTCAGGCAATACGATTTCCGACTGAGAATGGGTTAGCAGCCCATGCCTTCTATTACCCACCTAAGAATCGCGATTTTCAAGCACCGCCAGGTGAACATCCTCCACTGTTGGTGAGAAGTCACGGCGGACCCACCGGGTGGGCACCTAATACGTTTAAGTTCATGGTGCAATACTGGACAAGTCGTGGTTTCGCCGTAGTTGAAGTTAATTACGGCGGAAGCACCGGGTTTGGCAGAGAATATCGAAACCGGCTATACGGGAAGTGGGGCGTTGTAGATATTAATGACTGTGTGAATGCCGCGAGATATCTCATTAAGCAGGGGTTGGTTGATTCTGAGAGAATCGCGATCAGAGGTGAAAGTGCCGGGGGTTATACTACACTTGCAGCTCTGACCTTCCGGGATTTTTTCAAGGCAGGTGCGAGCTATTTTGGTGTTAGTGATCTCGAAGCCTTGGCTACCGATACCCACAAATTTGAATCGCATTATTTAGACAGGCTTATTGGAACCTATCCCGAACGGCGTGACCTCTATTATGAACGCTCGCCGATCAACTTTGTAGAGAATCTATCTTGCCCAGTTATCTTCTTTCAGGGGCTAGAAGATAAAGTTGTTCCACCCAACCAGGCAGAGAAAATGGTGGAAGCATTACGTCGGAAAGGAGTGCCGGTTGCATATGTCCCATTTGAAGGTGAACAGCACGGCTTTCGGAAGGCACAATCTATTAAACGAGCACTGGATGCCGAACTATATTTTTATTCCAAGATATTCCGATTTATTCTGCCTGAAAAGATAGAGCCTGTTCAAATAACTAATTTGGATTGATCGAAACTCCGTTGGTCTTAAGTATTTTTTATTTGTTTTAATATTAATTGGGTTTGTTCCTCGATATATTGATTTAAAGAATAATCTCTTTTAAGATACCAATGATGTAAAGGCCAAATTTGGCCTAGCATAGTGATATTATGTGCTATCAATTTAGGGTTTGTTATTTTGAATTCACCTGTAGAAATACCCTTTAATAATAGTTTCTCAAAAGCTTCAGTAATTGCCATCTCATCTTTTAATAATAATCGGCGGTCATCCGGAGAAAAATTCTTTATCTCACGATTAAAAAAAACGATGTAATCTCTGTCTGCGTCTTCGGCTGTTAGATAGACTTCTATACACATCTTAAGAAGCTGACTAACAGACAGTTCATTATTTTTCTCTATTAGTTTTTCAAGATATTCGCCGGCATCTGATTTCTCAATACAGATTAAGTGCAACAAATCGTTTTTGGACCCAATATACCGGTATATGGTACCTTCAGGTATCTTACTTGCTTTAGATAACAACCGAGTTGTAGTATTTTGAAACCCCTTATCCAGGAACAGTTTTATTGCGTATTTTGTAATCTGACTTCTCCGTTCCAGAATTAGATGCTCATCATTACTATAAGCACGAATTGTATTACTCATTTAATATTTCTCCATCTTTGTTGATAAAGCTAGATTAAAAGGAGTAAGCGCATACACATAGTATTATAGCAGAGAAAGATTTAGATGCAATATCCAAAATGCTAATAGCCAAACATCCTAAGCTAAATTATCGGAAAAGAATCCAACATTACCGTTATTAGCCTCAAATTATTTGACTATTGACATCACATTTTTATTAGTGTTACAATGCAAAACGGAGTAAGTACTTACTTCATTATAACATATTTATTAGTAATACTAAATGCCAAGTTACAGGAAATTGTATGTCGAGAATTGTTTATGGACCCCAAGGGTCATGGCGACTGAACAGGTCTCTTGGTATCGATATTCTGGGTGGCGGAGCACGTCACTGCAACTTCGATTGTAAGTACTGTGAACTAGGAAATAGTTCTATCTATTCGACCGAAAGACAGGTATTTGTCGGCAACGACGACCTGAAAGCAGCCATCGATCAGATCAGGGCATCAGATTTCAATTATGCGACCTTTTCTGGTTCTGGCGAACCCACTCTTGCCGAGAATCTTGGGACAGCGATCGTGATCGTACGCGATATACTGAAGAAACCTGTAGCTGTGTTAACAAACGCTTCGTTAATGAACAGGGAAGATGTTAGAAACAATCTTCACGAAGCCGATGTTGTTTTCGCTAAAATTGATGCCCCGAATGAAACTATGTTTCATCAGATCAACAGGCCAGGAGTTACCGTTACCCTAAAAGAGATCATTGAGGGCATTAAGCATTTCAAACAGGAATACAAAGGTAAATTGGTTCTCCAGATGATGTTCACCTCTGATAATATGCCCATGGCCAGCGATATAGCGGAAATAGCCTGGCAAATAGATGCTGATGAGGTAAACATTGGTACTCCAATTCGTTTTTGCGCAATTCAACCACTGAGCAGGGAAGAAATGATGGTAATAAAGAAAAAATTTACCGGCATAAGAAATGTAAAGATGGTGTACGATAAAAAATAAAAATTAGAGAGCATTTTTCTACAATTCACTTCGTATTATTACAACTTAAAATATTTAATAAACCGGGGGAAATAATGGAGTACAAGGATATTATCTACTCAGTGGAAGATGGCTTGGCCGTCATTACTCTCAACCGTCCTAAAACCTTGAATGCTTTTACCCCAGATCTAATAGACGAATGGGCAGACTCCATTACTCTTTCACAGGAAGACCCCAAAGTGCGGGTAGTGATGGTCACCGGAGCCGGACGCGGTTTTTGTTCCGGTATGGACCTAAAAGAAGCTATGGGTAAAGAAGAGAATAAACCAGTTTACCAACAAAGAAATTGGTTGCGCACCTGGGTACATAAAGTACCCCGCGCAATCGAACATTTAGACAAACCGTACATTGCAGCTGTCAATGGACCGGCAGCCGGAGCGGGTATGGACATGGCAAGTATGGCGGATATAAGAATAATATCCGCCAATGCAATCGTAGGTATGAACTATATTCGGGTAGGTCTCTTACCGGGTGATGCCGGCTGTTATTTTCTTCCTAGAATAATCGGTATTGCTAAAGCTTTAGATCTGATATGGACGGGCAGGATGATTAATGCCGAAGAAGCCCTCCGTATCGGTTGGGCAAGCGAGATCTTGCCAGATGCAGAATTCCTCAACGGAGCAAAGATCTATTGTCGTCGGTTTATGGGGGCAGCGGTCGCAACCCAGTACGCGAAAAGGCTCGTATGGAGAGGTATTGACCAATTCCGGAACATTAACCTGGAAATGGCAGAAATGGCAATGATTATTAATTCTTCCAGTCCAGATACTAAGGAAGGCTCACAAGCCTGGATAGAAAAGAGAAAACCAAATTGGCGTGGCGAATAATAATAGTAAATATGGTGTGTTTTACGCCTTGACAACGGGTAAATTTTGCTGCATAATATCGGTATTTATTATGCGGTGTGTGTACTCACTTCGTTTTCTTGAGTAATAATAGTTTCTACACTTGAAGCGGGTTCTTAAAAACGAGGGGACAAAGATAAAATGGGCTCATACATTATCAGAAGGGTACTTCTCATTATCCCCACCTTAATTATATCCAGCCTCTTGATATTTTGCTTGATTCGTCTTATACCCGGCAGTGTTATCGATAAGATCGTGATACAACGACAGGCGTACGAAGCAGTAGACAGACAAATAATTGCCCATCAATTAGGCCTTGATGTCCCCATATATAAACAATACTTCCGCTGGATCGGCGGCATCCTATTGCATGGAGATTTTGGGACCTCGATCTTAAAAAATACCCCGGTTACCAAAGACCTTATGGAGCGGTGGCCCATAACATTCGAGTTAGGCGTATTGGGTATGATTTTCGGTCTTATCATTGCGATACCGATCGGTATATACTCCGCAATGCGTCAGGATTCAATAGGCGATTACTTGGGGCGCTCTTTTGCCGTGCTGTGCCTGGCTATTCCTAATTTTTGGTTAGCCACCTTAGTGATTATTTTACCAGCAATTTGGTGGAATTGGTCGCCACCGATAAAATTGGTTCCTTTTATACAGGACCCTCTGGCAAATTTGCAGATGTTTATTATTCCATCCATGATCTTGGGTGCAGGTCTGGCAGGAATAACCATGAGAATGACGCGCACTATGATGCTCGAGGTTTTAAGACAGGATTACGTTAGAACTGCCTGGGCAAAAGGCTTGAAAGAAAGAGTAATTGTCATGCGCCATGCCCTGAAAAATGCTCTCATTCCAACCATCACTATCATTGGACTACAACTACCTGTATTAATCGGCGGAGAAATTATAATTGAGAAAATATTTGTCTTGCCCGGCATTGGCTTGCTCATGTTGAATGCCGTCACCGGCAGAGATTATCCGGTGGTCGTCGGCGTTATGATATTTATCGCCATCGGCACTTTAGCAATCAATCTTCTGGTTGACCTCTGTTATGGATTGGTGGACCCCCGAGTACATTACCAATGAACGAAGGATTTTAGATGAGCGTTTTATCGGATATACCCGTGAAGAATAAGGGAAGAAAGAGATTTTCATTTTTATCTGACTTCTTAATCCGTTTATTCAAAGAAAAACCGTTGGGTACGATTGGTCTGGTAATATTCTTAATTCTCCTTTTTACCGGGATTTTTGCCAATTTTCTGGCACCTTATGGTGTGAACGAAGTGGTAGGCGATTATTTAAAACCACCGTCGGTGCAGCATTGGCTGGGAACGGATAATCTTGGGAGAGATCTATTAAGTCGCGTGATTTATGGCGCGAGGATATCTATGATCGTCGGCTTTGTCGGTGCGGTTTTATCTCTTATTTTATCGTTGATTATAGGCATGTTATCTGGTTTTATCGGCGGTAAGGTTGACCTTGTATTACAGAGATTTGTCGATGCCTGGATGTGTCTGCCCAGTCTTGTAATTCTTATCGCGATCTTGTCTTTAACCGGACCGGGATTACCGCAGGTAATCGTTGTTTTAGGATTATCTTACGGGATTGCTGGTTCCAGAGTGGTGCGGGGGACTGTGATTGCCATAAAGCAAAATATGTATATTGATGCGGCAAAAGCAATTGGGGCTTCCAACATTCGGCAACTCCTCAGGCACGTTTTACCTAACATAACAGCTCCACTAATCGTCCTTTTTACCGCCCGTATGCCGTTTATCATATTGGATGAGGCCGGCTTAAGCTTCTTAGGATTTGGAGTCCCACCTCCGTTTCCAAGCTGGGGAGCCATGCTTTCCGGATCAGCGCGTTCCTACATGTTCTTGGCTCCATGGATGGCAATTTGGCCGGGATTAGCTCTTACGGCTGTGGTGTTTGGTATAAACATGTTCGGGGATGCCATCAGAGACTTGGTTGACCCCAAACTCAGGGGTGGTGTTGGCAGCTACGCCGGAGAAAAAATCAAACGGGTTAGAGAATTACTTGCTAAGAAATCAAACCTTTAAATATTAAAGTGGTGTTAGTCGAAATTTTAAAAAATATATTGAAAAAGGAGGGGAAAATATCACCGGAATATTAACAAATAATGGTACAAAATAAATTAGGAGGAATATACAAATGAAAAGGGCACTCTGGGTTTTTCTGGTATTAATATTGTGCTTTTCTATTGCAGTGAGTTCCTGTAATAAAAAAACAACCTCTACAACAACCACACCCGCAACCACTTCGGCATCTCCATCAGTTGCCGAGCCTCAGTTAGGTGGTACTCTTACCGTAATGGGATACGGTGGTGTATTAGACCCGTATGCTTGGGACCCAGCAGATTGTGACTGGTTCCAGGCGTATGTCTCCAATCCCTATGGTGAGACCTTATTGATTGGTGATATCAATAAAGGTCCCCGAGGCACTAAAGAATTTACCTATCAACATCCGGAATGGATCCCTGATTCAGCGTTAACCGGGAATTTAGCCCAAACTTGGGAAATCCCGAACCCGACCACGATCCTTTTCCATATACGTCCGGGAGTTATGTTCACCGGAAGAACCGGCGTCATGTCTGCCAGGGAGTTTACCGCTTACGACGCTGAGTATTGCTTTGCACGTCTTATGGCCAGCCCGAAACTTGCCGCTGGTCGCTATGGTTTTGTGGACTCGATAAAGGCCACGGATAAGTATACTCTAACCGTGACAACTAATAAATTTGCGGCCGACTGGACATATAAACTCGGGTGGGGGCCTTATATCGAAATGTACCCGCAGGAAGTCGTTACTGCCGGTATTTCGGACCCGATGCACTCTGTTGGCACCGGTCCGTTTATATTGAGTAGTTATGTTAGTGGCGCTTCCATAACTTACGACAAAAATCCAAACTACTGGGGTTCGACGACCATTAACGGCAAAAAATACCAGATGCCACTCATCGATAAACTTGAACTTCCAATCATTACGGATGAAGCTACAGCCGTCGCCTCATTCCTGACTGGGAAACTTGATATCTACATGGCTGCCCCTCTGAAATTCAAATCCCAGATAGAAAAACAACACCCGGAACTAATGAAATGGACAGTGCCTAATCAAACCTGTAATATCGTGTCTTTGAGAGTTGACAAGCCGCCATTTGACAACCGTAATGTTAGATTGGCGATGTCTCTTGCTATCGATCGCACCGCTTTAATTAATTCCGCGTTGTGGGGCGGGTCAGGGGACATACTCAATTATCCTTTTGGGTCTACATATCCCTCCACGCTCTATACTCCTTTAAACCAGCTGCCTGCTCAGGATCAGGAAATATTTACCTATAATCCCACAAAAGCTATCCAGTTGTTAAAAGATGCCGGGTTCCCGAATGGCATCGAAACTAACATGATTATTGATGGTAGCACCAGTCCCGACGATGCGGAGATCTCGGCACAACTCGCCGGTTTCTGGGCAAAAATCGGGGTCAAGGTTGAACTACGGCCGATGGAATATTCAGCTTACCAGAGCATGTTCCAATCTCAAAAGCAGGATGCACTAGTATTCATCAACAAGGGGTTGGTTGCTCCTGTAACAGCAATGAACTACCAGCGTGAAGGCAATGTCTGGGGAGTCTCCAACTGGCGTACCACCGACTACATCGCACTGTTAGACAAGGCTGTAGCAACATCCGACACAGTAGAAAGAGAAAAAATGCTTAAGCAGTTGAATGTGATGGTAATCGATTCAATCGCCTATATTAGCCTGCCAAGTCAAAATTACTACCGCTATGCATATCCGTGGGTTAAAAACTATTACGGTGAAATGGCGGTCGGTTACTGGTGTAATGCCACCCCACTCTACTCTTCAATGTGGATAGATCAGACAGCAAGGAATAAAGTTATCGTTAAATAAAATACCTAAAGCAGTGGACAGAGCCGGTGTTAGTCTGTCACCGGCTCTGTCCCAAAACTGCGATCAAAATCGCAGTAATGAATCATTAAGCTAATAAAGCCCGCAATTCCACCCAACCCGGCGACATAATTTTGACCATAACAGGAATACCTCTACCAATAAAGGGGTAGATCGTTGATTATAAATTATAAGGAGAATATTAACATGACTGAGTTTCCACAAAAAGGCTTAGGGAAATACGATATTTTAGAGAAATGGATCGCCTTTGAGAAAGAATCAGGTTTCGATACCTATGATAAATCATTCTTCTCAGATGGGTTGAGATTGGTCTCATCGGCCGAGATACCCTGGGGTGACGAAGTTAGGCACACTTTGACGGAAGCCTATTCGCGATTTATGTATTTGGATGACTGGCACAGTAAAGGTGTCAGGAATATGCACACAGAAATAATCGCGATGATGGGCGATCTTTTTCACAATGATTCCGCTACCGGTAATATTACAACCGGGGGCACCGAATCTAACCTTGTTGCCTTGTTTACCGCCAAGAGCCGGGCGTTATCTACCGGAAAAATTAAAGCGGGACGAAAGCCGAGTATAGTTTTACCTACTACGATGCACTACTCATTCTTCAAGGGGTGTTATCTTTTTGATATTGAGCCGATTGTTGTTCCACCTATCCCGGGAACAACTTACAAAATGAACGCGGAAGATATGAGAAAGGCTGTTAGAGATGACACAATTGCCATCGCGGCTTCCGCAGGTAATTATCCTTATGGAGTTATCGATCCCATTGATGAGATAGGGAAAATAGCCTTGGAAAATGACCTATATTTCCATGTTGATGGGTGCGTCGGTGGTTTAATCCTTCCATTCCTCGAAAAAGGAGAGATTGTCAAAGATATTCCGGAATGGGATTTCCGCGTAAAAGGGGTCTCATCGATAAGCGCCGATTTTCACAAGAACGGAATGCTACCTCCTCCGTGCAGTTGTATTATCTTCCGCGATAAAGAGTTATTTAACCACGCGAGAAAAATCGCCCCTCCGAGAGGGACACTAACTGGTACCAGAGCTGCGGGTCCGATTGCTACAGCCTGGACCATGATCAAAACAGTGGGGGTGGAGGGTTTTGTCACGATTGCGAAAAAAAGTTGGGACCTTTCGGTAGAATTGTCAGAAGGGGCTAAGAAGCTGGGATTATTGGATATCCCCGACCGTAAGGTTAATTTCATTTTGTTATATTCGAATAAATTTGATTTGATGCCGGTGATTACAGCGATGCTTAATCAAAAATGGGTTGTTGGCACAACCCCAACTTTTCCGCCAATCGGGATGTTATTGTTAACCTGGCCGCGTAACGGAAGTCAAGTAAAACCATTCCTTGCCGATTTGGCAAAATATATGCCTTTAGCTGAACCTATAAAATCGAAAGCAGATATGAAAGTATATGGAGAAACCTATCCCGAGATATTCCCTCCGCCCGGACCTCCTATTAAGAAATAGTTGGTAGAGGAGATATGGGTAAATGTAAAAAAAAAATAAAGATAGAGAGAGGAGGCGACATGTGCTTTTTATGTGAACAATTCGGGGACCAGAAATACGGCGATGGTCTCTGGTACTTGAATCCCACGAACTACGCCCGCAACATGTACAAACTTAGAGCCCCCGGTGAGACGGCTAAAGGGGCCGAAGCCGGACTCGAAACGGGAGCCCGCAGCGGGCCTAGTACTCAGGATCTGTTAAATGCCATTGAGAATAATGATAAGGTGGCGTTCGAGAAACTTCGCAATATCATGCAGGAAACCGGGCAGGGCAGTATGGTGGTGCCGCTAGCTGATGCAGACAAGGTACTGGAGCTCTGCTCTCCCATCGGGTTGGAAAGTTGTATCTGCCGGAAAGCAGATCGGGCAAAAGATGAGAGGAACGAGCATGAATACACCTGCATGGGCATGGGCGTCGGGATGCTCAAGTGGGAAAGGTGGCCGGAAAGGTACAAGGGTGGCGTCAAGTTCGTCAACATCGAGGAAGCCAAAGAATGGAACCATGAGATGGACAACCGCGGATTCGTGCATATCCTGATGCTCTTCGGCGCCCCGTATATCGGCGGCTTCTGTCAGTGCGATTATCCTGACTGTAATGCTTTGAGAGGTGGTGTTGATTTTGGCGTTGGTGTGTTAAAGAGCCATTATCTGGCTAAGGTTGATTATGCACAGTGCAATGGCTGCGGTATCTGCGCCCAGCGTTGCCAGTGGGGTGCGCTTAAATTTGAGACCACCAGCGGAAAAGCTAACATCGACATGTTCAAATGCTTCGGTTGTGGCCTTTGCCATACCGCATGTCCCCGGCAGGCCATCAGCCTGGTAAGAAGAGAGACGGTCCCAGCCGTCGCGGAGGTGTGGTTATGAGTATGCCGACGAAGATCCCGGAATTCATCTGGGGACGGAAATACCCCAAAATCACAGTTGATCATACTAAGTGCACTGTTCCCTTCCTCTGTAAAAAGTGCCTGCAGATTTGCCCGGAGGCGGTTTTATATGTGAATCGTGTTATAACTTTGGAAAAGAAACTGGAAGAAATGGATCCCAGAATCGATGGGAACTATGTGCTAGGCGCGGCACGCCGGGATAAATGCACCGGCTGCAATTTATGCATCGAGGTTTGCCCGGTAAACGCGATCAAGATTGAGATCCCGCCCATGGAGCGTTTACGAGTGCAGGGCAAAGGCGAGCAGTGGAGTAAATAGGAGAAAAGAATGACGACAGATTATTTTGCCGAACTAAAAAAGCAACCTTATCCCCTGTACGTAGCTCCGAAACCATATTCATTTGACCTCAATGAAGATATGGTCAAAACGCTGCGTAGCGAGTTTAATGCCGAAAAAGTATCCGGTGAACTAATGGCGGCCATTAAGGGCAAAAGCCAAACCGATGCCCCCAAAGCGGCGGCCGCCTTTTTCAAAGAGATGGGCAAGAAATGGATGTCCCGGACCATCCAGCTCGGTGACGAGTACTCCG
>Ga0209777_10003035_pt1 | contig 21273 bp, 3 predicted proteins | sample FrelakmetHBP12HB_FD_187147 | JGI IMG/M metagenome (GOLD analysis project Ga0209777, IMG submission 187147) | Freshwater lake sediment microbial communities from the University of Notre Dame, USA, for methane emissions studies -HBP12 HB (SPAdes)... | ecosystem: Environmental > Aquatic >...
TGACATTCAATTGACCAAGAATAGTGATGTTACCACCGACTGTTAAATTACCATTCATAGATGTATCAGAATTTACGAATAAGCGACCATTTAATGAAACATCATTTGAAACAGTTACTTTACCGGTGAAATTAGAACCAGCTAATAACGCATAACTATTAAAACTAGCATCGGTTAATGTCAAATGGGAATTTATTCCAGTAATACTTGTTTGAACAGTAGTGAAACTAGCATCGGTTAAGGTCAAATGAGAATTTATTCCGGTAATACTGGTTTGAACAGTGGTGAAACTAGCATCGGTTAATGTCAAATGGGAATTTATTCCAGTAATACTGGTTTGAACCGTGGCAATACTACTTTGAACAGTGGTGAAACTAGCATCGGTCAATGTCAAATGGGAATTTATTCCTGTAATACTACTTTGAACAGTAGTAAAACTAGCATCGGTCAATGTCAAATGAGAATTTATTCCCGTAATACTGGTTTGAACCGTGGCAATACTACTTTGAACAGTGGTGAAACTAGCATCGGTCAATGTCAAATGGGAATTTATTCCAGTAATACTGGTTTGAACCGTGGTAAAACTAGCATCGGTCAATGTCAAATGGGAATTTATTCCAGTAATACTTGTTTGAACAGTGGTAAAACTAGCATCGGTCAATGTCAAATGGGAATTTATTCCATTAATACTTGTTTGATGACTTGTAATACTACTTTGAACAGTGGTGAAACTAGCATCGGTTAAGGTCAAATGTGAATTTATTCCCGTAATAGTGGTTTGAACAGTGGTAAAACTAGCATCGGTTAAGGTCAAATGGGAATTTATTCCGGTAATACTGGTTTGAACAGTGGTAAAACTAGCATCGGTTAAGGTCAAATGGGAATTTATTCCGGTAATACTGGTTTGAACAGTGGTAATACTACTTTGAACAGTAGTAAAACTAGCATCGGTCAATGTCAAATGGGAATTTATTCCAGTAATACTGGTTTGAACAGTAGTAAAACTAGCATCGGTTAAGGTCAAATGGGAATTTATACCAGCCATACTGGTTTGAACCGTGGTAATACTACTTTGAACAGCGGTGAAACTAGCATCGGTCAATGTCAAATGGGAATTTATTCCGGTAATACTGGTTTGAACAGTGGTGAAACTAGCATCGGTCAATGTCAAATGGGAATTTATTCCGGTAATACTGGTTTGAACAGTGGTAAAACTAGCATCTGTCAATGTCAAATGGGAATTTATTCCAGTAATACTGGTTTGAACAGTAGTAAAACTAGCATCGGTTAATGTCAAATGGGAATTTATTCCATTAATACTTGTTTGATGACTGGTAATACTACTTTGAACAGTGGTGAAACTAGCATCGGTTAAGGTCAAATGGGAATTTATACCGGTAATACTACTTTGAACAGTGGTGAAACTAGCATCGGTCAATGTCAAATGGGAATTTATTCCGGTAATACTGGTTTGAACAGTGGTGAAACTAGCATCGGTCAATGTCAAATGGGAATTTATTCCAGTAATACTGGTTTGAACAGTAGTAAAACTAGCATCTGTCAATGTCAAATGGGAATTTATTCCAGTAATACTGGTTTGAACAGTGGTGAAACTAGCATCGGTTAATGTCAAATGGGAATTTATTCCATTAATACTTGTTTGATGACTGGTAATACTACTTTGAACAGTGGTGAAACTAGCATCGGTCAATGTCAAATGGGAATTTATTCCGGTAATACTGGTTTGAACCGTGGTAATACTACTTTGAACAGTGGTGAAACTAGCATCGGTCAATGTCAAATGAGAATTTATTACATTAATACTAGTTTGAACAGTGGTGAAACTAGCATCGGTCAATGTCAAATGGGAATTTATTCCGGTAATACTAGTTTGAACAGTGGTGAAACTAGCATCGGTCACTGTCAAATGGGAATTTATTCCAGTAATACTGCTTTGAACGGTTGATAAACTAGAATCGGTTAATGTAAAATGAGAATTTATTCCAGTAATACTGCTTTGAACCGTAGTGAAACTAGCATCTGTCAATGTCAAATGAGAAGTTACTGGCATTATAGCAGTTGTTACAAATGCCGTATTTGCTACTCTTAATGAATTATCAGAACTATTTTGAGTTACAACTGACATATTTCCACCAATGGACGCATCACCTGATACTATAAGTCTACCATTAAGTGATAAATCCTCAGATACGATTAATGTATAATTTGTAGTAGTTGTATTTATAATTGTAGAATTTGATTGGGTTTGTACCATTAAACCACCATGTATTATTAAATTCCCATTCATAGATATATCTGAATTTACAAATAAGCGATTATTCATAGTTACATCACCTGAATTAATAAGAACTGAACCATTTAATACAGTGGTTCCAGAAACATCCAATGTCGCTGTAGGATTTGTTTTACCAATACCAACATTTCCATTAGTACTAGTAACAGATGTCACTAATTGACCATTATTTGAAATATCTAATCCACCAGTATTACTATTATATGATAATGATGCGTTTACTCCCCCAGTCGAAAAATAAAGCGTATTAGTATTTATGTATAATGATTTAAAGGGTTGACTCGCTGACCCTAAACTTAGTGAATTTCCAACTGCTGGGACTAAATTAGAATATAATACAACATTATTAGTTGCGTGGTCAAATTCCATCATCGTATTATTATCACTAGTATCACTATTAATATATTTTGTACGAGTTTGTAAATAGGTTAAACTTGTATCGACTACATTAACTTGACTTTGTAAATTATTAATACTGGAATCTGTTAATGTCAAATGGGAATTTATTCCGGTAATGCTGCTTTGAACTGTTGATAAACTAGCATCAGTTAAGGTCAAATGGGAATTTATTCCATTAATACTTGTTTGATGACTTGTAATACTACTTTGAACAGTAATGAAACTAGCATCGGTTAATGACAAATGGGAATTTATTCCAGTAATGCTGCTTTGAACAGTAGTGAAACTAGCATCGGTTAAGGTCAAATGGGAATTTATTCCTGTAATACTATTTTGAACTATGGTAATACTACTTTGAACAGTAGTGAAACTAGCATCTGTTACAGTAAAATGGGAATTTATTCCAGTAATGCTGCTTTGAACAGTAGTGAAACTAGCATCTGTTACAGTCAAATGAGAATTTATTCCGGTAATGCTGCTTTGAACCGTAGTGAAACTAGCGTCTGTTAAGGTCAAATGGGAATTTATTCCAGTAATGCTACTTTGAACAGTTGATAAACTAGCATCTGTTAAGGTCAAATGGGAATTTATTCCTGTAATGCTACTTTGAACCGTAGTGAAACTAGCATCTGTTAATGTCAAATGGGAATTTATTCCGGTAATACTACTTTGAACAGTTGATAAACTAGCGTCAGTTAGGGTCAAATGGGAATTTATTCCTGTAATACTACTTTGAACTATGGTAATACTACTTTGAACAGTTGATAAACTAGCATCAGTTAAGGTCAAATGGGAATTTATTCCGGTAATGCTACTTTGAACCGTAGTGAAACTAGCATCTGTTACAGTCAAATGAGAATTTATTCCGGTAATGCTGCTTTGAACCGTAGTGAAACTAGCATCTGTTAAGGTCAAATGGGAATTTATTCCTGTAATACTAGTTTGAACTATGGTAATACTACTTTGAACAGTTGATAAACTAGCATCTGTTAAGGTCAAATGGGAATTTATTCCGGTAATGCTACTTTGAACCGTAGTGAAACTAGCATCTGTTACAGTCAAATGAGAATTTATTCCGGTAATGCTGCTTTGAACCGTAGTGAAACTAGCGTCAGTTAAGGACAAATGGGAATTTATTCCGCTAATACTATTCTGAACAGTTGATAAACTAGCATCTGTTACAGTCAAGTGGGAATTTATTCCAGTAATGCTACTTTGAACAGTAGTGAAACTAGCATCAGTTAATGTCAAATGGGAATTTATTCCGGTAATACTACTTTGAACAGTTGATAAACTGGCATCTGTTACAGTCAAATGGGAATTTATTCCAGTAATACTACTTTGAACTGTTGATAAACTAGCATCGGTTAAAGTCAAATGGGAATTTATTCCATTAATACTTGTTTGATGACTCGTAATACTGATTATAACAGTAGTGAAACTAGCATCAGTTAAGGTCAAATGGGAATTTATTCCAGCAATACTAGTCTGAACAGTTGATAAACTAGCATCTGTTAAGGACAAATGGGAATTTATTCCAGTAATACTAGTCTGAACAGTTGATAAACTAGCATCAGTAACAGTCAAATGGGAATTTATTCCAATAATACTAGTCTGAACAGTTGATAAACTGGCATCGGTAACAATCAAATGTGAATTGATTGGTGAAATAACATTACTAACAAATGCTGTATTTGCCACTTTTAATGAATTATCTGAAATATTTTGTGTTACAACTGACATATTTCCACCAATAGAGGCATCACCACTAACAAATAACCTACCATTTAATGATAAATCTTCTGATACAATTAATTGATAATTTGTTGTATTAGTATTAATAATTGTAGCATTTGTTTGATTTTTAACAGTTAATTGCCCAAGCACTGTTAAATCTTTTCCAATAATAAGATTTCCAGCCATAGAAATATCTGTACCAGTAAAGACAGTTGGGGCACCGGGTGTAGCAACCACTGTAGATGAAACCGTTCCATTACTCGATATATCTAATCCACCAGTCTTAGTATTATATGATAATGATGCGGCAGTAGTTCCATTAGAAAAATAAAGTGTATTTGTATTGATATATAATGATTGAAATGGTTGTGTTGTTGAACCTAAACTTAATGAATTACCTGTTGCCGGAACTAAATTAGAATATAATATTACATTATTATTCGCGTGGTCAAATTCCATCATTGTATTATTATCACTTGTATCACTATCAATATATTTTGTACGAGTTTGTAAATAGCCTAAACTTGTATCGACTATATTCACTTGACCTTGTAAATTATTAATACTGGCATCGGTAACAGTCAAATGGGAATTTATTCCGGTGATACTATTTTGAACAGTTGATAAACTAGCATCGGTAACAGTCAAATGGGAATTTATTCCGGTGATACTACTTTGAACCGTGGTGAAACTAGCATCGTTCAATGTCAAATGAGAATTTATTCCGGTTATACTTGTTTGATGACTTGTAATACTATTTTGAACAGTGGTGAAACTAGCATCAGTAACAGTCAAATGAGTATTTATTCCAGTAATACTAGTTTGAACAGTGGTGAAACTAGCATCAGTAACAGTCAAATGGGAATTTATTCCGGCAATACTAGTTTGAACTGTTGATAAACTAGCATCAGTAACAGTAAAATGTGAGTTTATTCCAGTAATACTAGTTTGAACTGTTGATAAACTAGCATCAGTAACAGTCAAATGTGAGTTTATTCCAGTAATACTAGTTTGAACTGTTGATAAACTAGCATCAGTAACAGTAAAATGTGAGTTTATTCCAGTAATACTAGTTTGAACTGTTGATAAACTAGCATCAGTAACAGTCAAATGTGAGTTTATTCCATTAATACTTGTTTGATGACTGATAATACTACTTTGAACTGTTGATAAACTAGCATCAGTAACAGTCAAATGTGAGTTTATTCCAGTAATACTAGTTTGAACTGTTGATAAACTAGCATCAGTAAGAGTCAAATGTGAGTTTATTCCAGTAATACTAGTTTGAACTGTTGATAAACTAGCGTCGGTAACAGTCAAATGTGAGTTTATTCCGGTAATACTACTTTGAACAGTTGATAAACTAGTATCAGTAACAGTCAAATGTGAGTTTATTCCAGTAATACTACTTTGAACTGTTGATAAACTAGTATCAGTAACAGTCAAATGGGAATTTATTCCGGTGATACTACTTTGAACCGTAATAAAACTAGCATCGGTCAATGTCAAATGTGAGTTTATTCCAGTAATACTAGTTTGAACTGTTGATAAACTCGAATCAATATTATTTACTTGATTAGTCACATAAGTAGTAGTAGCATACCCCTGATTAACTACAAATGCGGTCGTAGCAATACTAGTATTACTAGTATTAATTGGTTGTGTAACAGAATTACCATTTATAGTACCAGATACTATTAAACTACCTACTATATTTTCATTACCAGATACGGTTAATGTTGATATATTAGCGGTAGGTATGGTGGCAGTACCAGTAAATGTCGGAGAAGCAGTCGGTGCTTTTAATCCCACTGAACTAATTATATCAGTGGCAAAAGACGCATCAGAATTTATAGCCGTCGCTAATTCCTGTAATGTATTTAATGTAGCAGGTGCTCCTCCGATTAAATTCGTAATTTCCCCCCTTACATATGCGGTTGTTGCTAATTGTGTAGTATTAGTTCCAGATATTGCGGTAGGTGCTAAAGGTATTCCAGTTAATATAGGTGATACTAATGTAGCATAAGTGTTTTCTAATGCTATACCATTTTCATAAATAGTTTTACCTACTATTAAATTATTATTTACTGAAACATCACCTACTAAATTTGTAGTACCCGCAACCAATAATTTACCATTTATTGAAGCATTACTACGACCAATAATGGTACTTGAAACATCTAAAAAACCATTAATATAAGATTGGCGGAGGATGTTCGATACGTTTGACAAATCCAACCAACTCATTTGAAATGTCTTATTATAGAAATACTAGATATTTTTTGTATCACCAAATCGTAATAATCTTTTTTATTATTATTATTTGATAAAAATATGGATATAATTTTTATCAAAAATTAAGTATACAGTGTAAGTATCCTAATAATAATAATCAATAATATAATAAATCTTGTAAATGCAATTATTAATTACATAAGTACATAATTAACTAATAACTTTTACTAAATATTCATAACATTTGTTTATTTATTATGCATTCAACTTCAACTTTAATAATTCTAATTCTAGGTGTTGTTTCACAGTTAATTCTTTTAATTCTTGTATGGCTTTGACCAAAATAGGAATTAATGCTCCATAAGATGCTTCTAATTTATCTGGATTATTCGCATATACCAAATTAGGAACGGTTATACCACTAGCGTGTTGTACTGACTGTAATTCTTGTGCTATAAATCCAAAATCAGTTATTCCAGTTTTACTACCATCTCTAGTATTCCATTCGAATTTTACTGGGTTTAATTTACTTATAAAATCAAGACCGAGTGGAATTTGTTCAATATGTGTTTTATCTCTACTATCACTTAATGATGTTATTGTTGATGCTTGACATCTCAATGTTGTAATAGAATTATTACCAATCGTAATTTCATTTGAAACAGTATTTGTCGATGAATTTGCGTTAGTTCCTAGTATTATATTATTTGAACCGGTTGTTAAAATAGAACCCGAATTATATCCAATACATGTATTATTTATACCACTCACTAATTGAGACGCCGCATTTATACCAACTACGGTGTTCTCACCATTCGTTGAATTACCTAATTTAATACCGTTTACAGATAAATCACCAGTCTCAGTAGTTACGTTATTTATATAATTAGTAGTATAATTAACGATATATCCTTGGTCTAATGTTGTTGTATACTGGTTAATTATACCATATACATTAATATTATTATGAGTAATTAGAGAACCACTTACATCCAAATTATTCCATACACTCGCATTATTTTGCATAAATACATCTTCCCCTATTTGTAAATTACCAAAAACTAATAAATCACTATTTAATATCAAATTTTCATTTATATTTGCGTTTGCTATATTAACTGTTCCAGTAAATGTAGGTGAATCTAATGTAGCATATTTTGATATTAATGATTTTCCATTTTCATATATAGCACCACCTACTTTAAGATTGTGATTCATTGACGCATCATTATATACGACTAATCGACTTTCTAATGTAGTATCACCAGATACGAATAATCGACTTTGAAGAGTAGTATCACCAGTAGCAGTAAGTATTCCTGTAGTTGTTGAAACATTTACTATAACGTTACCCCCCATTGCTCCACTATTCGCATACATAGTCATTGTTCCATCACTCAATGTATACTGGTTAATGATACCATAAACATTCATATTATTATGGGCTATCAAATAACCACTTACATCTAAAATACTATTTATCGATACATCATTATTTACAAATAAATTATTATTTATGAATACATCCTCTGCTACATATAATTTACCATTGAATGATACATCATTCGTTACAAATAAATTATTACTCACATATTCATCCCCAGTTATAAATAAATCATTATATAAATAAACATTACCACCCACAAACAATTGACCATTCATAGATGAATCTCCTGATACTACAAAATTACCAGCGGAAGATATTGTTCCAGTACCACCACTTCCTCCTGAACCACCAGTATTAAAATTAGTATATCCCGCTGGATTTAATGAAGCCGTGTATTGATTTATAACACCATATACACTAATATTTTGATGAGTTATTAAAGAACCACTTAAATCCAAATTATTATTTATAGAAACATCACTACCCAAATATGTATAATTACCAACATACAAATTATGATTTATAGAAACATCATTTCCCAAATATGTATTTTGTCCAACAAATAAATTACCGTTTAATGATGAATCTCCTATCGTAAATAATTTACCGTTTAGTGAAACATCACCGCTAACTGATAATGTTTGTTGTATAATTGTAGTAGGTGCTGTCACTATACCGGTAAATATAGGGTTTAATTTTGGGGCTTTTAAATTTAATAATCCAATTGAGAGATTATTTGACGAACCAACTAAATTCGTAATTTGATTAGTTACAAATTCGGTTGTAGCAACCTGAGTATTATTTGTACCAGTCGCTGGTGTTGGAGCAACTGGTGTTCCCGTTAAATTTGGTGAATCTACTGTAGCATATGCCTGATTTTTTACGTATGCGGTTGTAGCAACTCTTGCTGAATTATTAGTTGTTGCCTGTGTATGTGCGTATAAATTTCCGTTAAAAGATGAATCACCATAAACCGCAAAATTATTTGAAATTACTGTATTTGGAAGAGAAACATTACCCGTAAATGACGGTGAATCTACTGTTGAATAACCCTGATTTTGTACATATCCAGTTGTTGCTACTCTTGATGAATTATCGGTTATTGGTTGAGTTATTACTGATACATTTCCATTCATAGAAACATCTCCATCTATGTATGCGTTGCCATTTAATGATAAATCACCGGTTATGGTAGTATATGGAAGAACCGCGTTTCCAATAAGTATAGGTGAATCTATACTCGCATATTTATTTACCAGTTCTCTACCATTTTCTATAATTGAACTTCCGACATGTATATTTCCACTAGTTATTAAATCACCAGATAATACTGATAATGAACCCGTTAATAAAGTATTACCTATTATATTAACAATACCGGATACATCTAACGCACATGTCGGTGTTTTAGTTCCTATACCTACATTACCATTATAACTCAATACCGGAGTTACATATACTCCATTTATTGTTTGAGAACCAGTTAATGATGCGTATTGTCCATTAGAAGATAAATCTAAACTACCGGTTCCAGCATTATAAGATAATGATGCTGTTAAATCTTGTGATTTATTTATAAAATGAATAGTTCCTTCATTTATATAAAGTGAATTAAATGGATAATTAGTAGAACCTAAATTATATTTATTTGGTATTGTTGGAAGTATATCTGCTGATAATAATAATAGATTATTACTTATGTCGTATCCCGAATTTATCGCATTTGTAGATGTATCACTTGTAATATATTGTGTTTGAAAAATTAATTCATTTAATGCGGATTGTACATTCTGTGATAAATCTTTTATATATAATAATTGAGTATTACTTATATCATGTGCGGTTCCTATCGTATCAACTATACGCATTGATTCTGGTTTTATACTGAATTTTGGAATAGATGGACTTATGTTATCATAAAAATTAATAGATAAATCATTACGTAATTGTATACCACCATTACCACTAACATCGATAAATCCATTAAAATAACTTTGACGAATTTTATTTGCGTTCATTGAAAAATCCATCCATTTACTCATTTTTTATCTTATTTTATATAATACATATACTATTTTTTCGATTTATTGTAACACGTATTTTACTACTAAAATATTATTCTTCACATAATATTTTAATTGAACTTATGAATTTTTGATAATCTATATGGTATGTACTGATATAATGGTTCTAAACGCAGTATGTTTTAACTAGGTTAACGACATATGGTTAACGTACTAAACTCCCGAACCAACGTACCTTGGAGGAAGTTAGTACGATGAAGGTTACTTGTTTTTATTAGTAAACCATTAAATATTTCTATAATTTTATTTACACCTACACTAATCAATTGAGAATAAATTGCGTAATAACACATGGAAACGTATTAGTTGTAACAGTTCCATTATATAAATTAATTGTATTACCAGTTATAGTGACATTATTTGATACGAACAGCCGTCCATTAAGTGATACATCTCCTCCTACAAACAGGCGACTATTTAGTGAAGTATCTGATAAAACAAAAAGACGTGAGTTAAATGAAACATCTCCACCGACAAATAGACGTGTGTTCATTGAAACATCCGCTCCTACAAATAGACGACTATTAAGTGAAGCATCTGATAAAACAAAAAGGCGCGAGTTTAGTGATACATCCCCACCTACAAATAGACGCATATTCATGGAAACATCCGCACCTACAAATAGACGACTATTTAGTGAAGTGTCAGATAAAACAAAAAGACGCGAGTTTAGTGATACATCCCCACCTACAAATAGACGACTATTTAGTGAAGTATCTGATAAAACAAAAAGGCGATTATTAAGTGATACATCTCCACCTACAAACAAGCGACTATTTAGTGAAGTATCTGATAAAACAAAAAGACGATTATTAAACGATACATCTCCACCTACAAATAGACGTGTATTCATGGAAACATCCGCACCTACAAATAGGCGACTATTAAGTGAAGTGTCAGATAAAACAAAAAGACGATTATTAAGTGATACATCCCCACCCACAAATAGACGACTATTTAGTGAAGTATCTGATAAAACAAAAAGACGATTATTCAATGAAACATCCCCACCTACAAATAGACGTGTGTTCATTGATACATCCGCACCTACAAACAGGCGACTATTTAGTGAAGCATCAGATAAAACAAAAAGACGATTATTCAATGATACATCCCCACCTACAAATAGACGTGTGTTCATTGAAACATCCGCACCTACAAATAAACGTTGATTTAATGTTGTATCACCACTTACCCATAATCGGCCATTTAATGATAAATCTTCTGATACTATTAATGAATAATTTGTTGTATTCGTATTTATGATTGTTGTGTTTGATTGATTTTTTACATTTAATTGTCCATATATTGTCAAATTCCCACCGACACTTAGATTTCCATTGAAAGACGAATCACCTAATACAAAAAGACGATTGTTTAAAGATACATCCCCTCCTACAAATAGACGTGTGTTCATTGAGACATCCGCCCCTACAAACAGGCGACTATTTAATGACGTATCTGATAAAACAAACAGACGCGAGTTTAATGATACATCTCCACCTACAAATAGACGTGTATTCATTGAAACATCCGCACCGACAAATAGACGACTATTCAATGAAACATCAGATAAAACAAACAGGCGATTATTAAGTGATACATCTCCACCTACAAACAGGCGACCATTATGTGATGAGTCACCTAATACAAATAGACGTGAGTTAAATGAAACATCTCCACCGACAAATAGACGGGTATTCATTGAGACATCCGCACCGACAAATAATCGTTGATTTATTGATGTATCCGATGCTATAGTTAGTCGATTATTAAGAGATAAATCACCCGTAATATTATTTAAACCGAATGAACCTTCGTATCGCCAAAATGAAATATATGGGGGATTTTTCGTCAATAAAGTTCCAGTAAAAAGAAGAACCCCGGCGTCTGTATCTAAATACCACGGATTGTTTGTACCGTTTAGTTGGATAAATGTTGAATCTGTTACAGAAATGGGATATGATTGATTAGCGGGGTTAGTTAAGATGGTATTTGATAATATATTATTACCGATTGTATTACTAAATACAAATGAATTACCTATAATTGATCCAGAAACTTTTTGTAATTGTACATTACCATAATAAGCTATATATGGATAACTTCCAGAAACTTGTTTTGTTGCGGTACCAGTACCGTATGGTTGTTGTGTTCCATCTGTATAAGTTGGGAAAGGCACAGTATTTAAATCAGTTGATGGATTAATTGTCGGTATTGGTTGATTAATAATCTGTGAACTGTATATGTGTGGAGTAGACGGAATTGTTTCTTGAATTATTGATTTATTAACAAGTGTATCAGAAATATTTACCGCATATTTTTTAAATAAAATATCTAATCGATAATCATTTGACATTATAACTTATTTATACGTTAGATATTCTGTTTTTAAAATAAACGATAAATAATAAATAATAAAAGTTCTAAATTTATTTTATTATTTATCTTAACAAGTCTTTCTAATGTACGGTATTTCGATATTTTAGTACGATGAATTATACTTTATTTTTAGTGATACGCTCATTATATTCACAAAAACATGTATTATCAAAGAAATTCTGTTGGAAATTCTTCGGTTAACTTTTGTTCCAAATTTTTAAATAAATAACAAGATTAGACTTAGGCTGAATATGAATATGATAGTAGAACCGACGATAACGTAATTGGAATTGATAATATTGGTAAACCAATTCTTACATATATATAACCATTGCCATTTTGTATACCGGTGAAACCACTAGATAAAGTAATAGGAGATACTGTTGATATAGATGGACTACTAGTAGCAAGATTAGAATAAGTATTTGTAGTACAACATGGACCATTTCCATTTGGGGGAGCTTGAAAATATGTCGTACCGGCAATACTAGTAGCTGTAGTTGAAGTATCATTCATACTTATCCAATATGTTGATATTGTTGAAGAGTTTGTTGGTTTAGGTGTTTGACTATCTTCTAATCTAAAATATAATAATATTTTATATAGTCCACCAATACCATCAGCACATAATAATCCAGTAGTTTGAGATAAATTTGCTGATGCGGCGCCATTATATAATAAATTATTTAAAGTAACTATAATATTAGTTGCGTTAATTGATGCTGGTATTTTCCAACAAAATGTCGCGTATCTATAACCATTAACTGTAGTTGATAGATAATTTGAATAATTTGGATTACTTATTCCATTTATTCCAGTCAAATAAGAACTATAGTCTATCATATATGTTGAAGAATATGATGTTATTAGTCCATTTGCTATCATTAATTCCTGTGTTCCATCATAAAAATAATTGTTTATTACTGCGTTACCGCATAAACTTACCGTATTACCATATAATGGACTAAGGGAAGTATATGTATTTGAACCATTATTATTTGGATATAAATACGTTGGTATATATAGTCCAGATGATGCTATATTACCCGAAGAAACTCTACAACCAATAGTCCCCGATGTTGTAATAGTAGGTATAGACTGTGGTAAAGTACTATATACCATATTAATCGATTGGTAATCCATTATTGCAGCAATATTACCCGAGAGTAAAGTAGTACTCGCATTATAAGGATTATATGCGTTCATATTGACAGATATTGTATTTCCATAAGTAGTATTTATAAAATTAAGTGAGGAGTTCGAAAAATATACTGGATAAGATATCTTAGTATTTACTATATTACCGCTAGGTATACGTGTTTCATTTGTTATTACTACACCTGTCTTACTACCATAATTATGGGTATAAGATAGTATTTGACTCGAATTATGATAAAAATTACCCAAATTATTTGTTACTGTAGTGTTTGCTATTAAATTTGCCCCTACACTACTACTACTACCCATTACGTAAACACCAGATACCGGATAAACATTTTTATATAAAATATTATTATATAATTGAATAGTAGCACTACTTATTGTTGGTGCGGTATTTGGTATCGTATCATAACCAAATAAATATGAAGATGTTGATACATTTCCACTTAATGGTGCGCCATTTCCCAATCCCGTACCCGCTATATTACCATATTGTTGTTGAACAAGGGTTAATGTCGTTATATTACCGGATGACGGTATTGGATTAATTTGTATTGTACTACTTGCTTGTGAATAAAACCCAGTTGTTGCTGTATTACCACTAACATACGAATCTGTATTAGTAGAGGGTGTAATTGTTATATAAGTACTAGTTACGGTAGATGGTGTTGTTAATGGAAAACCTTTATAATTTCCTATTACAGTATTAGTTAATGTGTTATTAGTTAAAGTTGCTGTTAATGTTAATAAATTTCCAGTTTGACCAAAAATACCACGAGTACTTAGCGCATTTATTGGTGATATTATTGGAGTACTAGTTATTGCCGACCCTAACAAATAAATATTACCACTCATTAATGTGCCATCCGATGCTCGCATTACAGTATAACCCCCTGAAAATGATGAATTGGTTAAACTAGTGAATCCAACCGCAGTGTTTAAATTTGCTGTATATATGTTACCATATATCGATACATTTCCAGTTAAAGGATTACCACTATTTACAGCAGATGCCCTGAATAAATATAATGAGTCTGGATATAAATTATAAACATTACAGGTAAGCACATTACCAACGATTACTGTTCCACCAGTATCTGCTATTGGACCACCATATCGTACAGAACTTCCTAGACTTGAATACGAAATATCATAATTTATTATTGTTACCGTAGATAATGGTGCCGAATAATCTGGAATAGATGCGGATGTCCATTTTAATGGAACTGTTATTAAATAACCTATATTACCGGTACTTTGTGTTTGAATAATAAAGGTTCCATTAATTGCTGGTTGACCGGGTGTTGATGGTACTCCACCTGCCAGAAATGTGTTAAAACTTACAGAACTTTTATTTATGGTTGTATTATAATTACTATACCACGCAGTAACTAAATTATTAGTTGTGTCGCTAACCAAATTCACAAAATTAGTGTTAGAATAAGCATAAACATTTGCGGTGGGGGAAAACCCAAATTTTGAAAAAGAAGAGTAATATCCCGATGTAACCGTCGTGTCTTTTGATAGTACTATTCCGGTAATATATGATGGATTATTACTACTATAATTTTGATTTATATTTCCATTACCGCTTACGTTTCCAAGTATTAGAACATTACCTGTAAGATTAATCGAACCAGTTCCGGAAATATTTCCGGAAACCATACATGAAAAAGAATTAATAACCGGAACCCATGAATTAATAAATCCCACATTCATTTGACTTGGATATGTCCATGGGATAAAAATACTTGTGCTTGAATACTGTGGCGCCCCAAATACGATTGGTGGTGGTGAACCTATCAAATTATTATTTGTCCATACATCGTTTGTTGTTGATGTGGTAGATGTTCCTATTTTTACGCTATTTATATATACATTTCCTGCTGTTATATTTATATTTCCAATAACATTTATATCTCCTCCTACATTTAATCTAGAATTAAGTGAAACATCTCCGCCTACAAATAACCGTTGATTTAATGATGTGTCTGAATACACAGTTAACCGTTGATTTAAAGAAACATCTCCTCCTACAAATAATCGTTGATTTAATGATGTGTCTGATAAAACGAAAAGACGTGCGTTTAATGATACATCTCCTCCTACAAATAGTCGTGTGTTCATTGAAACATCCGCTCCTACAAATAAACGTTGATTTAATGAAGTATCTGATAAAACAAAAAGACGATTATTTAGTGATACATCTCCTCCTACAAAAAGTCGTGTGTTCATTGATACATCCGCTCCTACAAATAAACGTTGATTTAATGATGTGTCTGATAAAACAAAAAGACGATTATTTAGTGATACATCTCCTCCTACAAACAGGCGACTATTCAATGAAGTATCGGATAAAACAAAAAGACGATTATTAAGCGATACATCTCCTCCTACAAATAATCGTGTGTTCATTGATACATCCGCTCCTACAAATAAACGTTGATTTAATGATGTGTCTGATAAAACGAAAAGACGATTATTTAGTGATACATCTCCTCCTACAAATAGTCGTGTGTTCATTGATACATCCGCTCCTACAAATAAACGTTGATTTAATGATGTGTCTGATAAAACGAAAAGATGATTATTAAACGATACATCTCCTCCTACAAATAATCGGGTGTTCATTGAAACATCCGCTCCTACAAATAAACGTTGATTTAATGATGTGTCTGATAAAACGAAAAGACGATTATTAAACGATACATCTCCTCCTACAAATAATAGTGTGTTCATTGATACATCCGCTCCTACAAATAATCTTTTATTTAATGATGTGTCTGATAAAACAAAAAGACGATTATTTAGTGATACATCTCCTCCTACAAATAATCGTTGATTTAATGATGTATCTGATAAAACAAAAAGACGTGCGTTTAATGATACATCTCCTCCTACAAATAATAGTGTGTTCATTGATACATCCGCTCCTACAAATAATCTTTTATTTAATGATGTATCTGATAAAACAAAAAGACGATTATTAAACGATACATCTCCTCCTACAAACAGGCGACTATTTAATGAAGTATCAGATAAAACAAACAGACGCGAGTTTAATGATACATCTCCTCCTACAAATAATCGTGTGTTCATTGATACATCCGCTCCTACAAATAATCGTTGATTTAATGATGTGTCTGATAAAACAAAAAGACGATTATTAAACGATACATCTCCTCCTACAAACAGGCTACTATTTAATGAAGTATCAGATAAAACAAACAGACGCGAGTTTAATGATACATCTCCTCCTACAAATAACCGTGTATTCATTGAAACATCCGCTCCTACAAATAATCTTTGATTTAATGATGTGTCTGATAAAACAAAAAGACGATTATTAAACGATACATCTCCTCCTACAAACAGGCGACTATTTAATGAAGTATCAGATAAAACAAAAAGACGATTATTAAACGATACATCTCCTCCTACAAAAAGTCGTGTGTTCATTGATACATCCGCTCCTACAAATAATCTTTGATTTAATGATGTGTCTGATAAAACAAAAAGACGATTATTAAACGATACATCTCCTCCTACAAACAGGCGACTATTCAATGAAGTATCAGATAAAACAAAAAGACGATTATTTAGCGATACATCTCCTCCTACAAATAATAGTGCGTTCATTGAAACATCCGCTCCTACAAATAAACGTTGATTTAATGATGTGTCTGATAAAACAAAAAGACGATTATTTAGTGATACATCTCCTCCTACAAACAGGCGACTATTTAATGAAGTATCGGATAAAACAAAAAGGCGCGAGTTTAATGATACATCTCCTCCTACAAATAATAGTGTGTTCATTGAAACATCTGCCCCCACAAATAATCTTTTATTTAATGATGTATCAGATAAAACAAAAAGACGATTATTAAGTGATACATCTCCTCCTACAAACAGGCGACTATTCAGTGAAGTATCGGATAAAACAAAAAGACGGTTATTTAGTGATACATCTCCTCCTACAAACAGGCGACTATTCAGTGAAGTATCGGATAAAACAAAAAGACGGTTATTTAGTGATACATCTCCTCCTACAAATAGGCGACTATTCAGTGATGTATCAGATAAAACAAAAAGACGCGAGTTTAATGATACATCTCCTCCTACAAATAATAGTGTGTTCATTGAAACATCCGCCCCCACAAATAATCTTTTATTTAATGATGTATCTGAATATACTGTCAACCGCTGATTCAATGAGACATCTCCTCCTACAAACAGGCGGCTATTCAGTGAAGTATCAGATAAAACAAAAAGACGTGCGTTTAATGATACATCTCCTCCTACAAATAAACGTGTATTCATTGAAACATCCGCTCCTACAAACAAACGTTGATTTAATGATGTATCTGAATATACGGTCAACCGCTGATTTAATGAGACATCTCCGCCAACAAACAGGCGACTATTTAGTGATGTATCTGAATATACTGTCAACCGTTGATTTAATGAGACATCTCCGCCGACAAATAGGCGACTATTAAGTGATGTGTCTGAATATACGGTCAATCGTTGATTTAACGAAACATCTCCTCCTACAAATAGGCGACTATTAAGTGATGTGTCTGATAAAACAAAAAGACGTGAGTTAAATGATACATCTCCTCCTACAAATAGACGAGTGTTCATTGAAACATCCGCACCAACAAATAGCCGTTGATTTAATGACGTATCTGATACTACAGTAAGACGATTATTCAAAGAAACATCACCAAATATATTATTTAAACCCATGGTTCCTTCATATCTCCAAAATGATATTGATGGGGGACCATTTTGTAATGTATTTGGAAATAAAAGAATTCCAGAATCTGGGTCAAATGTCCATGGTACAAGGATAGAAGTATTAGCTAGTGTTGCTCCAACTGAATCATATACTGTTATACCATAACCAGAACCATACATTGATGGAATCGCATTTCTTAATATATTTAAAGATGGTTGGTCTATATTATAAACATATGTGACCTTTCTACTAGATTTATTTGTAGCATCTGTCAATTTTATATTTTGATAGTATGCAATATGTGGATTACTAATGCTTGTTTGTTTACCGGTTGAAATTGTACTCCCATTCGATTGTCCTGTTCCTGTAGTATAATTATTAATATTACTAAGTGGTGTTAAATCGGTTGGTGCGTTATTTGGAATTGGTTGATTATATATTTGTAAACTTGGATAAATACTTGGTTTTATTAATCCGGCGCCGGTTTCATTGGTATAAAGGTCATTTATAAATGCGTCTTGAACACCTAATACATATTTTTTATATAAAATATCTAATCTATAATCAGTTGTTGACATTATAACTTATTTATATAATACATTTTTATTTTGTCAACCATACTTACAAAATAAAACGAAATAATATCACTAAATCCATATCATAATTTATTATTATGATAAATATGCTTGGACGTTTGTTAAACTAATTAGGTTGGGACAATACATTGGTAAACCGATTCTTATGTAAACACATGCGGTGCTCGTTACATTATTCGAATTTAATAGATTTGGCAATTCTGAAGTAACCGTATAACTTGAAAATGTGTCACCTTTTGGTGAAACAGAATTATTATGAGAACAATATGGTAAATAAGAGGTTCCCCCATATTGATATTGGTAATATATATTAGAAGTACCAAGTATACCGGCTAAATTTGATGTTAACCCTCCACCTAATGTATTTGTAGTATTATTATCATTTGCACTTATCCAATAGGTTGTTAAAAACGCACTAGACCCTGGTAAGGTCGCATTTGCTGTATCTTCTATTCTATAATATATTAGTAATTTGTAAATATTGCTATGATCATATAATTGATTATTAATATTGTTACTAGATAACATAGAAGATGGAGTATTTAATACAATATTTAAATATTGGTAAGAACCGGTTGTTATTACTACTTTCCAAGCAAATGAAATGAAACGATATCCTGATGTATTTGATGATATAAAATTAGAATAATTAGCAGTATTTTGTGATAAAGAACTATTATAATAATACATATTTGAATAATTTATAAAAGGATTAGGGTTTGTAAGACTTGCGTTACCTATTATTTGTCCATTTGTTATCATTAATTCTTGTGTTCCATCATAGGCACCGTTATTAGTATTATTAGTTAAATCTAATGCGTTGTTATAAGAAATATTGTTCCAAGTGGTCGTGCCACCAATAGAAAGACTAGGAATATACGGTGGTACAAATGTGTTTCCTCCAATAGAAGCAGGATATGTTGTAGTTGTTATTATATTTCCTGAACTTATTCTAAACCCGGTACTTGCAATGGTTGTAAGTAATGCGTTAGTTATTGGTGTTTTAAATGTAGTGGTTGTCATAGTCCAAGATGGTTTATCTATTATGGCTGATATATTCCCGTATGTACCGGTAACACTACCTACGCTAGGTAATGGACTATACGCAGTAGATATAAATGATATCAGATTTCCATATGTATTATTTGTATATACTAATGTTGTATTTATGAATGTAACTGGATAAACTAACGCATTACTAAGTATACCCGTTGTTAAATTATTTAAATTCGTTTCAGTTGTTTGATTTAATGTACCATTAGAACTATATGATAATATTCGTGTTGAATTATAAAAAAAATTACCTATATAACCGGATGGACTGGAATTTACTGTTGTATTTGCTGTTAAATTTACTGTTCCATTAAACACATAAATTCCTGAAATTTGGAAAACATTTGTGGTGTTTGTATTTAATTGGATATTCGCATTAACTGTTGCGGTTGATGCTGGTAAAATATCATAATAAAAATTATAATAAGATTTATTTGTGTTAATTATATTTTTATTCATTTGTGTGTTTCCGTATTGTGTTTGTACTAATGTTAAATTTGATTTTTGATTTGAAGGAACAAATATACTACCAATTATACTAATGTTTTGTAATGCTTGAGAATAAAATCCTTGAGTTGCTATATTACCAAAATATGTGTCTATTTTATAATTGGTGCTTGTGGGAGTAATTATCATATTACCACTTGTACTGGTAGCAGCCGAGGGTTGAGCACCTTTCCAACCGAGATTATTTAGTACTGTACCATTCTCTATAATAGTTAATCCCCGAAGTACATTTGCTGATATATCTAATAATGTACCCGCGCTATCAGTAGTACCATACAAACCTCGTGTTTCAAAAGCATTAATCGGTGAATAAAAATAATTACTTGTTAAACCAAATCCGGGTGTTGTACTCGTATTAAACCAAACTGGTCCAACTGATGTATTACCAGAATCATTATTAGTATTTGGTGCTACCAAAATTGCTTTAGTAACCGAACCACCAGTAATACCAGTGTTCATGTTAAACCCTATAGAACTCACTGATGGAAATGGTATCGGAAGTAAATTCGTAGTAGTTATAGTAGATACCGCTGTATTACCATATAACGGGTTCACATTATTTTTTGCTGAAAGATTTATTGTATATACTGCGTCTGGGTATAAATTACTAAGTGGATATGTATAATTATTTGTTCCAGTATACACATTACCCGGTCCGTTATCTGCAAATTGTC
>Ga0209777_10003036_pt1 | contig 21265 bp, 45 predicted proteins | sample FrelakmetHBP12HB_FD_187147 | JGI IMG/M metagenome (GOLD analysis project Ga0209777, IMG submission 187147) | Freshwater lake sediment microbial communities from the University of Notre Dame, USA, for methane emissions studies -HBP12 HB (SPAdes)... | ecosystem: Environmental > Aquatic >...
GCCTCCTTTTTCAGAACTTGACACTTACTGGGAAGAAAATAGAGAGGCTCTATTATCTTTCATAAAACAGGGATATCTGTTTTAATGGCTTTACCCGCCGGTACCTTCTTGACTATACGGCCTCCTGTAAAAACATTTGAAGAATTACGAGACAAGCCTAGTAAAAAAGCGCGGCAACTGCTGCATAATCTGAAAATACGTGAGCCTAAAGTCGGTGATTTGTGCCAAGTTTTAGCAACAGGAAAATTCTATGCTTTTGATGGTGAGGTTTGGTTTATTACAGAAATAAGTTTCACATCGGGATTTATAATTTGAAAAAATATCTTTCTACAATTGATTGTTTACATTGGAAAGAGCCCGTTAATTCCATAGAAGATCTTATGCCAAAATTAAGCAAAGTTGCTATGATATTTAAAAAAGATCTTAATATACCTGAAGAGCAAATTAATACAACCCGACTTGTTATATCAACAGGGGAAATCTATGTATACACGGAAAAAGGCTGGGCACGCCTTTCGGTTTCTAGCGGAACTAGACGCCTTTTGGCTTCTGGCGGAACTACTTCATAAGAGATGCCAAATTCATACCTACTCTTAATCTATTTTGTATCATAATTATCTCAGAATCATTAGTTGTCTCAAGTTCTGTCAGGCCTAAACAATATACAAAAAATGCCATAGGATTCAAAACATCAGGATTATCTAGATTAGGTAAAATTACTTCCTCGTAAAATAAATGATCCTCATTCCAGCCAATCACTACAACATTCCTATCCATGTCTACATCATAAAGTGGCCCCATTACCCCGAGTTTCTTTAATTCAAATCTTACTTTATTAGCATCTATTTTTACCCTAGGTCTTATCTTTATATTCACTCTAGGAGTAGTAGGTTTGGTTTCCTTAGGTTCCTTAGGCTCCTTAGGCTCAGTTGACTTTGTTCTTGGCTTTGGAACATCCACCTTAGGCTTTTGTAACAAATGAGACTTTTGAGTAATATGCTTTTCAGCAGGTTTAAAAGAATCATCTATATTTTTATTTGACTTACTTCGCTCTTTCACGTGTTTCTCGACTTGTTTAATATAGGGACTGCATAAAGCTTCTAGCTTATCCTTCAGACTCTGATTAATTGTAATCTTACTTTTTTGAAAATTTGAAGAAAGCTCCTTGTCTAAAATGCCAGGGTAACTGAATTCAACCCTTAATAAATTATACTTTGGATGCTTTGTAAATATTCCAAGGGTCTGCCCTGTAAGTATTTCCCTATTGTTTCTTAAAATATAAAATCCCTGATTTAGTACACCCACTCCCTCATTTCTATTTATTACCTTACCTTGATCCTGTAGTTCTGCTATGACGATATCTATATAATTATCATTGAGCTTTATTTTATCTTTACACAAAATTATTGGATCAAAGTCATAGATAGGATCTATTGGCTTTAATTCAATATCCTGAACAAAAATCTTACGGCCTGTTGCTATAAATTTTCTATGGGATTGCCCTATATCAGCTATTAGCCTGTTCATAAAAGCCGATGAAAATTTATAATTACAGTTATCGATGGTCTCCAGTATTACTATAGTCCCTTGTGTAGCCTCTTTGCCCAATAAAGAGTAAAAATAATTACAAGTTTTTCTATCAGCAAGATTTAAAGTCTTTACAAATTCGTTTTTAGCATATACCTCATCAAGATCTTGTACAGAGTGTAGAATTTCGCCATCTTCTGTTTTTGTAATTACAGTAAGCTTTCGGCCTATAGCTATACTGGCAGTCACAAGCCCCATACCATATAATCCTAGATCACAAGAAGGATTTTTCTCAATATCTGACCCTAACCTTAAAGCCTCATCTAGCACTTCCAAATCCATACCGCAGCCATTATCAACAATCATAACTTTAGATACGTTATTCTCCCCGTCACCAAAAAATAAAAGTCTAATAAGATCAGCATCTGCATCTAAAGAATTATCAAGAAGATCCTTTATAGCTGTAATAGTCTCGTACCCTAAATGCCTTAAAGATTGTGCAAGTTTTCGAGCATTGGGATAATTTCGTACAGAGTTGCCCATGATAGGCTTAGTAAAAGAATTCGCAATTAGACCGTGATTAATATTTGACACACTTTGAGTATCCATAAAGCCCCCATTCGTCTTCTAAATGAAATTCAAAAGACTCTAAAAATAGTAACGTAGCTTCCAACACCTGTCAAAAGCTAAGCGACCTTAACAAGGCTTATAAAACTTGTCAATTTAATAATTATAAATCAGAATCTATCTCGAAATTACTCACATTACCCTCTAAATACTCAAGGGCTCTAGATACTCGTACGGCAGTATAAGCTTCGCCTCTTAGGCTTTCTATGGCGTGTTTTATAATAGCTTTTAGTCTTACTAATTCTTCATCTTTTTTTAGGCACTCTTTACACATTTTTTTCTGCCTCAATAAAAATTGACGGGGTGCTCCATCCATCATAATGATATAAGTCCAATATCGTATAACCGTCTTCCAATAAATAAAATCTAATAAGTTCTTCTGTAAAGCCACATGTATGAAACTGTCCAAGATCGACTGGAGAGTCTAGTTTAGGATCCCTTAAATTTGAGTTTACTTGATAGCCAAATAGCACATGCATGAACCAAAAATATCTATGAGCAAAAGATACATTTTTATCTAGTATCATTTGCATTGTCAGTTCAAGATCAGGAATAGCTAAAAAAAGCTTACCTTTATTTTTTAAAATCCTAAACCAGTTTTTAAGAGCCAATCTAGCGTGGCGTATAGGTAGATGTTCTAAAGAATGTGAAGAATATATACCGTCTACAGAATTATCAGCATAGTCCAAACTATAGATATCTTGATTTACAATGTCAGGATCTTTTACGTATTTATCAATATTTGTCCAGTTAGGGATCTTAATGTTTCCACAGCCTAAATGAAGAAATAGCTCATTTGCTTTTGGAAGGGTCTTGATTTGCTCTATTTTAGCTATGTATTTTTCTCTATTGTCTATGAGAGCTTGAGACCACATAAAGATATTATACGCCGTGAAATCAAAAACTTAAAGATATTAACACTTAGGCAAAGAAATCACCTATTAGTTTTAATGCCTTTAATAAAAGAATCCACAATTTCTTCATATGAAATCTTTGAAATTAAAGTTAATTTTTTGGATATGTTGTTTATAATCCCCTCTTCTTGGTTAGTTAATTCATAGGAAAGTTGAATATAGTCTAAAGATTTTAATAAGTCCTTTGCTGCTGATTGGTTTTCTTTAACTATCTCACTTATTCTATTTTTAAAATTAGTCGTTTCTTTTTTTAAAGCTTCTTCTAATCTTACTGGCATTAACCATTTATCTGATATTTTTGCCCAGTCTTTTGCTGCTTCAAGTAAGCAATCATTAAATTCTTGTATCATTCCTTCTGATTTATCTATCCTGCTCTTTAACAATTTATTTTTTATAGGAAGAACAACTCGACTCACTGTAGTAGACACCACATACATTGATACATTTTTTAAATTATCGGAAAATTTTTCAAGGAACAATTCAACATCTTCTTCTGGCGAAGAACTTGACGCAATCAGCTTATTATACACAGCATCTTTTATACTTTTAAAAGAAAGCATAGCTATACCTCTATATGTAGAGTTTAGCATATTTATGTTAAAAAGTCAAGGACTTACCGCGCCAAAGTTCAACAGGCGGTACTTCACTGTTGTTTTAAAATAACATAAAATCATACAGTTAGCGATTTCTTACCTAATAAAGCATTAATCTCTCTTTATTAGGAGTAAGGGGGATACCTTGGATAAAATTAAAATTAAAAAGTTAGTATTAGCAAAACTTGCAAAAGAAGCTACTGGTGAAATGAGTCAACACGACCTAGAACAGGGTGGGGAATGGCATGAAGCAAGAAAAGAGCTTGAAGAACTCTGTCGTAGATCAGGCTTGAAATGTAAAGTAAAACCTTTTGATCAATATCAAGGACCTTATGCGTTAATAGACGATTCTGACCACGACCATGAGTATCCCGCAAAAGTATGGTTAAATCAAGCAGAACACGGTGACAAGTATCTTTTAGTCTGCAAAGATTTAGACACTAGCAATAAAGGAATACCCTTTAGCACACCACAAGAATTAAAAAATTTAATGAAACCTGATATCGCTAAAGAGTTAGAATAGAAGTCGTATCAAAAACTATATAATTGGTAATTTTCCTGATTTTATACTATTAACAATTGCTTGACGATTTATTTGCACTAATAATTTAAGTTTTAATTTTAGAGTTTCCATTTTATTTAATTGTGTTTTATTGACCTTATAGTTTATCTTTAAAAAATCAAAATCTTTTAATAAATGTGTTCCTTTCACAGAAACAAGTAATAACTTTTCTTTTAACTTTTCACTTTCTTCATTTATCTCTTGTAATAAGATACTTTTAAAATCCAAGGTATTTGGTTTATTCCATTTTAAAAATTGTTCTTTGTAATTAATAAAAAATGTTTCTATTAGACTATTAAACTGTTGAACTAAATCAGTGGCTTCCTCTATTTTGACCTTAACTAATTGGTCTGAAAAAGGAACAACCCCTGATATTTTATAAGGTTCTCTTAAGTTAAGCAAATCAAGATCAAAGAGTAATTCAGATACTAAAAGTTTTGCCGCTTCTCGTGCGGTTTGAGAAACTTCTAATCTAAATTTAGATATAACTCTTTTTACATCTATCTTCATATAGTAAGTATATCATATAGTTATAACTTTGTCAAGATGTTTTATAAGAGTAACATGTTGATATTTATAGTAGAAAAATATTTTGAAAAAGTTTCAAAAACTAGTATACATATAACGCTTCCTATAACGATTTTAACAGATAAAATTAGAATAAATAAAACAAGGTAGTATAAATCGTAGTCTGATTTCTATAAGCGGCCCAATAAAAATTATGGCTATTTATATTGACTATCTGAATTCCGCCACCTACCCCAATATTTTTCAAAAGCCTATATTGATTGTGAAAAGATAAAAGTACATCAGATGACCTAAAACGTATATCTGTTAAAGTGTTAAATTTATCTGTCCAGAAATTATTCAAATATAAAGCTATAGCTGTACCCCAGTAGGCAGACCCCGATACTAAGATACTCTCATAAAGTTCTTTTTTAAAGGTCTCTCTCATTACACTTACGCCTAATTTGGTTTTTTCAAAATTTTTTTCTAAACCAGTTGATACTCTTAAGCTCTTATATCTGTTTTGTAATATCTCAAAACCATAGTTGACTTTTTCAGGAGTCTTATCTTCAGGGTAATCTTGTACCCCCGAAATATAAAAGTTAAATGTATTAAATGCTAAAACAAGATCTCCTCCAACAATCTCATGCTCAAAAAAATCAGGAAGCACATCTACAAAGATAGTCTTTTTAGAAAGATCAAAAAAAGCATTTAAATCGGGTTTATACTGGTTCTCAGGCTTTTTTATATAATATGCCTGTGCATAACTCTTATCTAAATTATATTTAAGTGATATCCCATATGTAGGTCTAAAAAGTGCCTTGGAAAGATTCACATCCTTAATAGAATAATATAATGGTATCGGCTTACCGAATATATTAGCATATCTATATACTTCATGTTTTAGTGTCGGGTATACGGCTACACGGCCTTTCTTACCATCTTCATAATACGGGTATCTCTCGGGGATATTTAAATAAGACCCTATTACTGAAATCTCCAAATCATTATATCTTTTTGTGACTTTTGCAACACTAAGCCCTACAGCATCAGCATAAAACAAATCAAAATTTTTTCTATTATTTACAACACCAAGATACCATACTCTATCTATATAGCTCCAGTCCAACACCTGTCTTCCTACACTAAAAGACCACGTATCTGAAATGGTCTTTTCAGCGTATAGCTCGTTTACCTCAAAAAGAATTCGACTATTTGGTGTATAATCTTTATATTTTAGACGTGCTGTATTTAAAAGCTGCTCTAAAGAAAAAGAGGCATGAGCTTTAAAATAAGAAAAGTCACCCGTATCTGAAAATGTCCAATTTGGATCCAAACCTGATTCTAAATACACATTTGCACACACGCTTATCGCTAAAAAGCATAAAAACACAAATAGTCGCAAGCACCCTCCACTAGAAGACTATACTTGTTTAAGATTCAAAGGTCAATTTGATTTGCAGCAGCTATGCTTCCTAAGCAGCTTTACTGCCTGCTTTTTAGCTATTTTTTTTATTTCTTGTAGGTCAGTTTTATTATTAAATAACGCAACAAGAGACTTGCTAGATTCATCTAACCAAATTTTATAGTAAGCCATCGGCAGCCTAGAATTTCTAAAATCATTTTTCAAAGCCAGAGCAGAAGAATAAAGGACGTTTGAGTAATTTTTTTTATCAGACGATACCAGCTTTACAGCTACTCTTATTAAAAAAATCGATAAAACTTCCCCACTCTGCATAGCTTTTTGTATGTATTACTTCTTTATTCCAATACTGTAAAGTTACCTCGTTTTATCAAGTCAAAAATAAGATCTTTTTTAAAATTAAAAATAGAATCTTTGCCTGAAAATAGCGTGATATCATTTTTTTCTTCCCTTACCCCATAGTCACCTTTTTCATGTATAGAAATAATCCAATGAAAAACACCGTACCGCTTAGATCTTGTATATGAAAGCTTCTCTACATAAATGACATCAGCAAGTTCTGAAATATAAGGCTCCTTAAGATAATCCTCCAACCATTCAAGTATATGTTTATCTCTGTAAAAAAGACTTGGAACTTTATAAAGGTCTTTCCAATCACCAAAAAACAATAAATCTTCATTACATTTTCTAGAATTATATTTTAAGAAAGAATAATGCTTATAAAGCAGTCTTACCTTTTTAGGAAGGACTCTAAAAGCTTCATAAAGCTTGTCTTTAGAAGTCATCATCTAAACAATTTGAAACAAATTTTACAAGTAAAGCCACTAATAATATCAAAAGAATTACCCCACAGAACAAAAGTACATGTTCTAATGTGATCCCCATTCATATTATTGAGCACGATCCTAAATATTAGTCAAGAAAAATAAAATTTTTATTATGTCTTTGAATTTTCTAGATTTCTACCACTATAGGCTTATAGGCTTTCTCAATAGTATATTGATCATTTAAAACAGATCCGTTTACGTATATTGTACCTTTTTTTATAAATTTTTTAGGCTTTTTAGTACCGGTACCCTTCCAGCCCCCGTCATGCAGATGTCCGAAGGCGTGGAGTTTCAATTTTGGTAATTTTCTTATTCTTTCAGCAAGAAGTTTATCACCTACATATTCTACCAGATTATTATAATAACTTTTCGACACCACTTTATCCATGATTCCGTAAGGTGGACAATGTGTAACTAAAATTTCTGTATCCTCTGGAATCTGATCCCAATAAGCTCCACGTTTATCGTCGGGTACATTAAAATGCCAATTGCAGAAAATTGGTTGCACCGGGCTCGTAAACCACTTATATCCAAACATTTCTGTAGCCTCGTGACAAAGATAAGTCACATTAGGAGCTAAGGTACTTAAAGTATCTTTAACTAATTTTACACTATGCTCAAGTGCATCATGATTACCAGCACAAAATATCACAGGCATTTTAAGCTTACCTAACCATGTTGCAAAACTATCAAGCTCATATAAGCTGTTTCTGGAAGTATAATCACCACAAAATATGGCAACATCTGCCTTCGGTACTGCTATTAAATCATGCTGCCCATGCGTATCAGAAAATATACAAATCTTTGTCATTCCAATAGACCTTTTAAATTTTTTACTGGCTCTTTGACCTTTCCAAAAATTAAATGATAAATAGCACTGAAATTTTTAATTTCTTTGATCCTAGGGATATCTTTAGAAAGATTCTCAAAACAAGATAAAATGTATATCATAATAGGAAGATTTAAAAACTTCCAAGGATCTATTCCGGTACCCCTACAAAAAGGGCATTTACTATCTGGAAAGCTAGTAATACTCTTCCCCCCATCACTATAAAATTCTGAAGCTTTTATCTGCCCCGAGCCAGAACAGTTGTCACATTTAATCTTTGCCCTATTCATCAAATAACTCTTTATGAGAACAAGTTCCAGTCCCTCTTTTTGAAACAACTATTCCTGCAGCTTTGTTTGCAAGCTTTACAGATTCTAAAATATTTGAAGTAATGATATAAGAAAGCGCTAATGTTGCAAGTACTGTGTCCCCAGCCCCAGATACATCTACAAATTTACTTTTATTCTCTGCATCAATAAATCCCTCTGCCTCACCTACCACGTACATTCCCCTATCCCCACATGTAATAACTATATTCTTAGCAGAGAGTCTTTTCAATAAGTTTTTGGCAGCCAAGGGTTCGTTTTTAATACCTGTTATATTAAAGGCCTCTTTATGATTTAATTTTACGACTGTTGCATTTTTATAAAGATCAATATTCTTTTCTTTAGGATCTACAAACACAGGTATATTAAGACTTAAAGCCTTTTCTATGACCTTTTTTATATTTCTATTTATCGTACCTTTAGCATAATCAGAAATTAAAACAGCTTGTACAGTATCAAGACAGATCTGTTTGGTAACATCTAGTGTAAATTTCTCTTCTCGGTCTACCCTTAAAAGCTGATGATTATTTGCCAAAATTCTTGTTTTCACTATTGTTGGTTTCCCGTTTTCATGTAATCCGGCAAAAGCTATATTTTTACTCCCCAGCAACTCTAACACAATACCGCCAAATCGATCACAACCTATTATACTATATACCTCTACCAAAGCCCCAAGATCAGCTAAATTAAAAGCCACATTACCTGCACCACCTAGAGTCTTTGTAGACTCTTTTAATAAGACAACAGGTACAGGACACTCAGGAGATAACCTTTCAGCTACACCGTGCTTGTATTCATCTATTAAAATGTCTCCAATTAAAGCTACTTTAATTTTTGAAAAGTCCACAGGATGATCCCCCTGTGGTAATTATATAGAAATTAAGTGTTTCAGTGAACTATTTTCCCGACAAAAGATAGTTTTTCTGTTTTTATACCAGAACCTTTATAGGTACTTTCCCAAGACGTCATTCTAAAATTAGGAAAGGTATATAATATTCCTGTATCTTTATCTACCGCTTCAAAATCATCCCAGTTTTCTTCACTTCGACCATAATCAACAGATCTAATCACACGTCCATCAGCTAATGTTATTGTAATTTCAGGAAAAGTGTCTTTCAAGGTTCCTCCAGTGCATAATCTATACACTTAATAAGATATTCTATGTAAGGTTCCCCATAACTCCTCAAAATATCATACCCGTCTAAGTACACAGAAATCTCTTTTACTGGTATATTAAGATCTTTTTTTAATTTCTGTGCTTCTGCTGTCTGCTTTTTTCTTATTCTAAACCGTACAATTGCTCCAGCAAATGGAGGAACCATTTTCACTAGCCAGTCAGAAGGAAAATTAATAAAAGGAATCTCTTTCAGCCACCTATTCCAGTCCAAAGCACTACCTAAAGCGGAAGAATGGGTAAAAGCCTCATAACGACTTGGTGGTTTTTCAGACATCAATTTCCTTTTTAAAATACTTAATAATATTATCAGCAATAGCCTCAGTAAGTCCATCACTAGATTCCGTATGAAACTCGTGCTTTATATATTCAGGACTAGAGAAAATACACACATCATCTACTGCTGCCCAACAACCTTCAAAGTTATTATATTGAAGCCATGATAAAATCTCATGACATCTTTCCATAGACATTTTATGTGGAGTCTTTCCTATTACTTTATATTTAGGTATTCCAAATTTTTTAAACACTGTTTTTATATCTTCAAGATTATAAGTGAGTCTCCATGTAGAAGATAACACTATTCTTAAATCAGGTATTTCTCTTAATATCTTTTTTAAATTTTTGATATTGTCTGGAGAAAGGTCTTGTTCCATTCTGAATCTATCGGCTTCTCTAAAAGTTTTTGCTGGTGAGGTCATTTTTAACCAAACAGCGTGACAGTTCTGTAAAAAAGATACATTATTAAGGACTCCATCAATATCAAGCATCAAAATTTTTTTATATTTCATAAAGGATTAATTCTCATCCAGCCATCATCAGTCTTCATATAGTTTGGATAAGGTTCGGTAATAAATAAGCGCCTAGCAAAACCGACGGTATTTATTTTGTCTCTGAAAAAATCTGAGAAAATATCAGCAATACTTTTATTCTCTAATTGTAATCTTTTTTGTTCTTCCTGTTCAACTAACTGACGACGTTGGCTGTTTTTCCCATTTGGAAGCTTAGTCCAGTTATAGTTGTTAGGAATTGGAAAGATAATATTTTCTAAAATTCCCTTTCTAAATTCAATAATTATATCATAATAATTTCCGTCACAGCTAAATGTACCTATTGATTCAAAATTTATTTGTGGGAAAGGTTTTTTTATTCTTTCTCCAATTTTATAGTCAGCACATTCTGGTTGATAGTCCCCTAAATAGACTTTAAATTGAATTTCTGTATTATGTAGCTTACCACATCGACAGTTTATATCAGCATATACACTATCAAACATTCCCATACTTAATCCCCAAGTTCAAGATTCATTGACAATTTGTCTTCTATTTCTCTCACCCTTTGATAAAGTCTTGAAAGAGCTTCTCCCTGAGCCATAGTCATATGTATTTCATTCAACTTTTCATGTTTGCCAGCATAGCTTGTTCCGCAAACCTTACATTTTAAATGCCCAACTGTATAAGCAACAGAAGAGTCGTTGCCATCTCGTCGTTTAGACTCTACTGTGAACATTGAATCTCTGGCCCCGCAAGCAGCACAATCTTTTTCCATAAAATTATATCTTAAAAAAAGTTTCTTAATTTTATCAAACATAAGTTTAATCATAATTTACTTTTACCCTCTTTTACAAGCTCTTTTACTTCTTTTTTATAATCCATTAAAACCTTATACATATAAACGCTCATTTCATTTAGCATATCTATTTGTTTTTGTGGGAGTTCTGCCCCTTTATAAAAAGGCGGGTAGTACTTTTTAAAAATTTCAATAAGACCTTCGGTAAGATCAGTGGGTGTGATATTCATATATGAGGATTAAGCTCACAAGTTGTACCATCTGGAAAAATAATAAATACTGGCTTATCTTCTTTAACAGCATACCTTATAGTGCTCCAAGTGCCACTTCTTATGGCCTCAATCTTCTCCTTTGGGGTAGCTACGAGCATTGTACAATTATTTACAATATGACGATTTCTGGTCAAATACGGGCTTTCTGGAGCCATGAATTCAGCTTTATTAAACGCCCTTAAGGTGGCGTTATCTGGAGGAAATATCTTTATAAATATCCCTAATTCTTTTGCTATAATATGGGCCTGTGTATCAGACCCAACACAATCTCCATGTATAAATCCCTTTATTGAGGCTAAATTATCCTTTAAAAATATCTCAAATTTTTGTTTTTGAAGGTCAGTCATACCTTCACGTGAACCTGTAAAACCTATCAACATAAATACCCCTTGCTTTATTTTTAGCACACTTACGCCTTAAGTCAAGTCTTGACAAGAACTTTTTATAAAGATATTTTAAAAAGATGGGGGATATGTTCAAAAGCATACTGTATATCGAGCCTGATTCATCTATTGAAAGTATTAAAACCAAAAAAAGATACCTTGTGAAATGGTCTGTTTTTAAATCTATTATTAAAGATGGGGAGAAATATTGTGCATGGTGCGGAAAAAATAAAATTAGTGGTCGTAAAAAGTACTGCTCAGAAGATTGTATTACCTCTAGTGATATCTTTGCAAGGCCACAAAGTCTCTTAAGTCGAAAGTTTTTACTAGAAAAACAAGACTACAAATGTGCTTGCTGTGGGTTTGATTATAAAGAACATATAAAAAATATAATGGCTCGTTATAAAACACAGTATAAACAAGTACACCTTTGGGTACTAAAAGCACTTTATCTTTCATGTGGGAAAGATCGAGTACCTGAAGTAGATCACATATTAGCCATCACTAACGGTGGCAGCAGTATTGGCTTAGATAATCTACGTGTACTTTGTTATAAATGTCATAAAGAAAAAACAAAAACCGAGAGGAAACTTGACAAGCCCATTTAACTCAAATATAGTTTTAGTTACCATAAAACATAACACCGTTATGGGCCTAATGGCTGCTTCACTCCTTGAGGCAGCCGTTAGGATTAGAAAATGATCTTTAACATTCTCTTCACTTATAAATATATTAAAATTTCAAAGGCTCATAAAAATTGGGGATGGTTTGACTTTCATATTTTCTTAGATAGGGCTTGTACAGGAGCAGGTTTTCATTTTAAATTTGAAATCTTAGGATTTAATTTTGCAATTGAGGTATTAGATAAAAGACCTTGGGATTATGAAGGACGCTGTTGGTATACAAGAAAAAACTGGGAAGATCTTATATAGAAAAGGCATACACTAGCAAAACTATAATAGCAGCTATTATTAATAAGCCCAATCTTATATCATTAAAAATTTTATAAAGTCTATTCATAATCTTTCGGGAAAATGAAGTGCTATTACAATATCAGGTTGGGGCAACGTCGGGTACTGGACATAAAGAAGAGGCCAATTCCTGTAAGCCACTGCACAAATATTATAAAAGGTTATCCCAACAGTTTCACACATATGCCAGCCAATATATTTCATAAATTCTCCAACACTGGAGAATCTTTAAATATAGGTCTAAACTCATTTTTTAAAGATGTACTTTTAAAAAGTTTTTGATGGCACCAGACACAATAATAATTACCTTTTTCCATATAAAAAAAGGAACCTAGCTTCTTTTTACAACAAACACAAGTACGATCAAATCGACGTTTCACTATAAACTCCTTAAAATTAACCACATAATAAATCCAAAAATTACTAAGCCACAAATAATAAAAAGAAATTTCTTTCCATTATACTCTTTTGGGTATTCTTGTTCATTGATATCCTTATTATAACTAGGATGATGAAAAAATAAAAAATAAGGAAAAGCTCCTTTAGTTTCGTATCTGTGGGTAATATTTTTAGCACCAGAACTGGGATAACTTTCATGTATAGAATTATGTGGTTCAGAATTGTGCGGTGCGGCATGCGCACTTTCGTGGGCTATACTGTGGCTAGAAAAATGTGCCCCACCAGCATGGCCACCACCACCCTTAGCACAAACGACAATTGAAAAACTTAAAATAAAAATAATAAATTTCAGCACACAAGCTCCTACGCGACAATAACCTCAAAATACGGTAATGCTTGGTATACCCCATGATATGCCACTTTATCTTCAGTAAAGGCAAACCCCAACGGCAGTACAGCAGAATCCTTTATTGTTGGAAATTGCTGACTTTGAAATTCTTTATATGTCTGAACAGTAACAGTCCACATTTTTTCATCACAAAGCTTTTTACAAGAATATACCTTACCTTCAGGAAAACCTTCTTTATATATAGCAGAACCTTTCTGGTATTTTTTTCTACTTTTAAAGTGATATTCCTTCACTAAATAAACCATCCCTCCCACTTTAAATTTTCTAATAGGGATGTTAAGATCTCGTAAAAACCGCTGTGCTTTTTTAGATGGGCTCATTCGTCTTTTTTATCAAAAAATCAGTTATTAGTTGTGTCATAGAGGTGCCGCTTTTTGCACAATACACCCTTGTAGCCTTATGTAGACTGATAGGTATATAAATTGTTGTTCTATACTTTAATTGTGAAATAGGTAATACCTCATTTTTAAGCTCCCCAAACCCACTAACCGTAGATGTACCGTTAATCATATCTCCCCCTATTAAATTTTATGTTATTATATTCATTATAAAAGTAAAGTCAAAGATTAAAAATTAATCAAAATTTTCTTGATCTTCTGTCTCGTCTCGACCTTTTTTATCATATCCAATTATTTTAATTTTATCGGAATAATACCATTCATACATATCTCTTCTAAGTTTTGCCATATAAGTCTTGCCAGCTTCTCTTCTTTTGTAATTATAAAAAATTACCCCTCTGCAAAAACTTTATCATCTAGCCCCAATTTTGAAGCCCGTTTAGTATAATAACGTGAAAAAAGAAAATCCTTAAACCAAGAACTCCAATTCTCAAAAGTACGTTCATGTTCAGTAAATGATTTATAGCTCAGATCAATCATAGCCTTATTAAAAGGGTACCATTCATGATTTGTAAGTTTATAGGGATTACCTTGTAATTTAGGACCTATTAATTCTCCCGCTTGCTCACCGTCTTCTTTTACATAACCTTTAGCTATTGAATTCCAAATACCTTCAATAATAGCAGTATTACCTTTACATATCTGTAACGGATCCAGAACATTTTTTCTATTCTGTAGCTCCACCAGTCTACCCTTTTCTGTTTTTAATTTCACATTTGAGTTGTGAACCAAAATTTCATGAGCAAAATAATTACTATTATCTTCTACTGTTAAGTCGTATACATATCCACTTTCCCTACCAGCATATTCACCACTTTCTTCAATTTCTGATATCTTAATCTTTTTTAATATATCTTTTTTTTCAAAATGATAAAAATCCCAAAAAACAGAACCTTTAAATTTGTCTGGCAATTTGTATTGCATAGATTTAACAATATAAGGAGCAATTAAACAAAAGAAATTATAAGAACCGTCTTTAGTTAGCCCGAGAGTAAGACCTTTAAAAGTATAGTTAATATTAGCTTCTATATTTAATTCCGCAAGTCTTTGTTTTAAAAGAACAACTTCTTCCTCAGAATATCTATGACAAGCAAAAAAAGCTCTTGGCTGTTGATTATTACTACCTACGCATAATGAACCGTCATCCATATACCAAACAGCAAAAGCTATTAAACTAAGATTAGAAGTTACTTCTTTTGTAATTTTCTTTTCACCACTAGCTAAAAAAGTACTTTTAATAAGCTCATCCATTTTAGGATGAAATATAACATTAGCTCTGAGAATCTCAGTACTACCAGCAAAACCACCCCTATGTGACCCTACCTGTTTTACAAAGCCGTTTAAAGCTAACATTTTAAAATTAAAATAAGCCTCTTGTTTAATAGATTGAAAAAACTGAAAGCTATATTTAAAGTTATCTATACCACTTTTATATATATATCCGTCACCTAAAACAGTACCTAAAACAATTTGCTGTTGAATAAAACTTAAAAAATCTCTTCTCTCTATAATATTTATCTCATCACCAACTTTTAAATCCATAGCTGCTTTCCAAGCACCATCAACATAAAATTTATGTTCTTCAGTACAGCAAATAGAACTATGTCCACCAGTTAACCTAGGATACGTAATCTTAAACATTTTACTTTTTAATAAATATTTGTGATAATTAGTTATGTTTTTATATTCAATTCGATCAGTTTTTAAATTATAAGACTCTACTTTAACTTTCATTTTTTGATTAACTATTTTACCTATTTTTATTTTACCTTTATTCGTTTGTATTGCAATATCTGGATGTAGACATCCGTTGAGCTTCTCTACAGCAAAGGTCTCAGGATCTTCAAACACCCACTCATACTCTGGATTTACTTTATCAATCACAAGATAAGCTTCAGGTTTACGTAACTGTAAGGCGTGCCCAAAAGTTTTCCATTGTTCTGGGTCTACTTTAAAAGTCTGGCGTATAAATGGACAATGTATTTTAGGAAAATCCGTTAACATTATTTCTTCTTTCTGGGCATAAGACAGTCTAGCGTCTCTATAGGATTGGTGTTTAAAATATTAATGATATCCCGAGCTGCCTCTATACATTCAGTATGTCTTACATTTTTTGTTAATATAAATTCACAAGTAAGATATGAATTCAGTCTTTTTTCTAAATTAGTGTCACCGGCCATTTTTTCCCAGTCTAAAGCATTTCTTACCATTTTAATTTTTTTAGTTTTTTTCATTTTTCTTTTTCCTTCTTTTTATTTCAAAATCTATCCCTAAACAAAAACCTACTACAAATCCAGCAGCCACTGCTACTAACATAATGATAATAACTAGTATCCACATTTAAGCCTCCATTTTAAGATCAGAAAATACACAATCAGATAGGTATTCCCAAAACAATTCTGAATCATCTATATAAATATATCTATACGCTGCCGAAAAATTAAAATCTAAAAGCCCTGTTAAAATCCTCCCGTGAAAGGCTAAACGAATCGGCTGTCCCATTATTAGGCACTTACCAAAATAATAATGACCCTCATCAGTGCTATCAAAAGCAGCTTCTCTATGATAGCGCCCTTTCAAAAAAGTATGTTCGTAACATACTCCGCTATAAGCTATATATTTAGGCCAAATATTAAGATCTTAGATTAATTCTACTACCCTGTGCGTCAAATGTCAAGATTATAAAGTGTCTGTGTTTGATAAGACTCTTTTTCTGTACTCACTAAGAACAACAAAACCCCAATAAACTTCTGTATACTCTGATACGAGCATTCTAATTTTGGCAATATCATTAAGTTTAGCAAGATCTTTATGAGCTGCTAATTCTTTTTGTAACTTTGTAAGAATCTTGTCAATAAAGGTACTCTCTATGATAAGTTTTTTAATGTCCGTAAAATCTCCACAGCGTAGAAGTAAAGAAGTAGAATGCGTTCTATTCCACCATCTTAAAAATTCATTTACTTCTCTGCCTAGTTCTTCTGGTGTTTTACCGGCCATGGTCTTAGTTAACACTTCGTCATGCAAAAACTCTTCAATAATTGATAATAAATAGTCTTTTGTAAAAAGATTTTCACAATCTGAAGCAAAAGAAAAATCAGCACAAAATAATAGTAATAAAAACGTCACCACCCGCATCACTCAAAATCTACATCAGATCTTAAATTTTTTCAAGCTGTATTATCTAAGCAAATTCAATACGTTATAAAATACTAGACAAAAACAATAGCAAAGTATATAAAAATAGAAACTATAAATAAAGGGGAATTTATGAAAATTTTAAGTCTATTGCTGTGTTTAGTTATTTTTGGATGCGGCTATTCAGCAAAGCAAAGCGAATTAATCGGTCAAGTAAAAAAAGTTGTTATGGTAACACCTATTATATGTCCTGACTATATGATGGCTGATCTTAGCTTAGGAGTAATACGTAACGGTGTAGGTTCTGTTTCTAGTGAAGATATGTTTATGACAATCACAGATAAAACACAGTATAATTTATTAAAGCAAGCTACAGAATCTGGTAAGCTTGTAAAAATAACCTACGATTCTGCTAGAATCACACTATGCATACCTGAGGAACAGATCACTAACGTAGAAGTTTTGGAAAAATAAAATGAGTTGTTTATATCCTTCCCGATTTCTTCCCAGTTTTGGAAAAATTATATGTTCCGTATGCAATAGACCTGTTGATCAGTATACTCTTAGTCCAACCAGTCAGTTTGCGTCTTATAAATTAGCATGTTCATGTCATGGAGAAACTATAGAGAACACTGTTGATAGGTATTGTCTGGAAGGAGCTTTAACCGGTGCTGGTTGTATAGTAGTTGGCTTTCCTCAGTGCCCAACAAACACTATAGAAAAGGCTAAAGAAGAACAACCTGACTTTTTAGGTAAAAGAAAATTAGACTTAGATTAAACACTCTCCCACTTTTTACACAGCTTATAGTGTCCCTTAAACGCTTCGTTAGGCTCGTTATAGCCTTTAAAATCTAAATTATCTGAAGATTTCATACGATAAGGACAACAGGTTTTACCTTTTACCTTCTTAGCTTTAAAAACCATAGTCTCATATAGTCTGTCACATCCTATCTCATCGAAACCTATCTTTTTCATATAATCTCTTTCTCGCTCGTCCCCTTTTCCTTCTAGCTGTACCCCTCTAGTTTTTGCGATAATTTCTCTAGTCGACTCACAAGGAAAAAGCTCACCAACGGTAGAAACAATATAACCATTTACATAAGTGGCTAAAAAGAATTTGCAATCCCTAGCACATATAAAATGTGCAGCGTGCGGCAGCCATATCCAAGGTTTTTTCATCTTTCCTCCTTAAAAGCCATAATGTCTCTTTTAATATTTAAAAACTTATTCTTACCACACAATTCACAAAAATCAATATTATCTGACATAAAAGTATGATGGCTAAACTCTTTAATTTCGGTAAGCCAACTGTCCCAATTATCATCTATTTTTTTTATAAAAACTTCATTGCTGCCCCTAGCTCTAAATCTTTCTATATATTCTTCTTTTAAAGACTTATGAGGATACACTAAAGTGAATGAAATTTCATTTTCTTTTAAAGCATCCCGAACTTCCTTATGAGAAGATACAAAAATTATGTCATAGCTATACATATTTTTTTGAATATGCTGGATATAATTTTTAGGAAACTCAGGATTACGCTCATAGCCAGCCCAAGAAAAGTTAATACTATCAGAGTCAAGTATTTTTAAATCTTTATTATTATTAGTTGTGTGTGTTTTACCAACTCCGGGAAAGCCTGAAATAATCTCTGCTTTTTTAAGTTTAGGGTATTTAACTTGTAAAATTTCTTTAATATCTTTTTGTAAAGCCCAAATTTTTTTAAAAAAATCTACTTCTTGGTAGTTAAGTGGTGTTGTGCGTCCACGACCACAAAGATCTTCTAAATAAATTTCTATTAATCTTAACAATATATTTTCATTCATCGGGATCTCCCTTTTTTACTGGTGTATCATGCTTTAATCCGTGTTTTACATTCAAGTATCTTTCCATCATATCCTCAATTGACCCGCAGATCATACCCCTATAGTCGGCAATAGCACTTAAGCCAGACTTCCTTACCTCTTCTTTTAAGGTATTACAAAAACAACATAAATATTTTCTATTTAAAATATAGTCATATAACTCTTTTTCTAAGTCATTCATTTATTACCTCATAAGTCTCCTGCTCATTATCATAAGAAAGTCTAAAAGAGTTTATTCTGTGTCTAAGACTTTCTATTTCTATATCATAATCATAAAAACTTTCTATTTTGGTGTCACAAAGTTCTTCTGGACATTCTGGAAATTTTCCAGCATTTAATAATTTACAATCTCCCATGTGATCTTCGTAGACACATCTACCTGAATAACACATTATTTATTCACCATAAAATTTACTGTCACATAATCAATACCCTGTTTTGGACAAATACAGAAATCTAAAATGATAATAGCCTTAGGATAAGGAGTAAAAATATCAGGATACTCTATAGATGATCTGTAATGCTCTGTAGGATCATCTTCAGGATATTTTTCTTTTATATCCCTATAAATCATTTCATTTAGCCGATCTATACGTAATCTTATCAATTTACCCTTTCTTTTATTTACTTTAGCATACCAAAACCATTGAAGCTTTTTCAAAAAAGACATACGGTTCCACAAGCTAGTCACTTCCCCCACTTTATAATTAGCAATAGTCTGATCTGCCAAAAAAAGATTAAGCTGATCACTTATAACATCTTTTATATTATTTAAAGTAATATTTTTCTTTCCGATAAAATTGTTCAATTCCGATCTAATAGACGCTGCAATAACTTCAGGATTAATATCTTTATTCATTTTTAGTTTTCAACACCTTTAAAAGAGTTGTCGTTAAAGATATTGCTTCCTCAGACGTCATAGTAAAACGCGTTTTCGTATAACCTTTTTCTGGACACAGCGTGTCAACCACTATTTTACGATCTTCATTCTTTGCTTGAAATGCCACTCCTGTATGAATAGTATAAGTAACAGTGTCATAATGCTGTATAATCATTTCCTACTTTCCTTCCTTACTTTCCTTCCTTACTGTTGCTTAAATTTTTGTAACACGTTTAAAAATAATTTTCGCCTCTTGCATAAGACCTTTCTTATCTCTTTTAATATATACTGGAAATATTCCATCACCACCAAATCCAGATATTAAGACACCAAGACCGTCATGGCCCGCTTTATGTTTTAGTTGTTCGTAAGCTTGACTACCTAAGATCTCCTTATTTCCTGTACAAGCAGTATAATTTTCCTGATCTTCAAAAATATAACACGGATCTCCAATATGAATTTGACCAGAATCTACTCCACAGACACCCGCCCATACCCATTTTTCTTTTTTAACAATTTCCTTTTTCATTTCCTACTTTCCTACTTTCCTAACCAGTTTAATAGACTTTACATATTTATATTGCCTTATAAACATATTTTCACAATGTAGACACTCACAAAGTATTTCTCTAAAGTCATCTCTTACTACCTGATCCTGCACTATATTACAGCTCATATTATCTTTACAGTGTGGGCAGATCCAGTTATCTGTGGTTTTATCATCGCTTTCTGAAATCATTTTTTCTCCTCCTTAGAAATATAATCTTCAAACCATTCACTCATCAAATAAGCCACTCCAGCTTCTTTATGCTCATGACTCGGCTCAAAACTACGCTGAATAGCTGATAAAGCCTTAACAGCTTTGTTCAAGTCCACCCCATCTTTAGGAACGAGCTGATCTGTTGTAATTCCTTTAAAAAACCAATCTTGCTGCGCTTTATTCCATTTAGTATTTCCATGAATAAATTCTTTAGGAATATCCTTCATAGGTGGTAAATGCTTTATATTACCAAATGCTGTATCAATATTTTTCATTTCAGGAATTGGTATCATAAAATCTCCTTTAACCTAAGACCCCACCAGAATACAGATCGTCAAAATATGTCCACATATTATTTCCCTTTTAATAATTTAAAAGCTTTTGCTATGCAGTCTCCACAATACCCGTTATTATAGGCCTTCTCCATTACCCCATTCAAAAGTATCAAAGCTTCCACTTCTTTATCGCACTCGAAACAGTGTAAGTATGTCCAAGAATTATTACCTATAATCTCATCAATTTCTTTTTCTGTTTTCGCTTTTAATAAGTTATCATAAATATTCTTTTTCTCTTTATCATACCAAGAAGATATTGATTTTGCACTTAGATAAGGTACTCTAAAATAAGTATCCTTCCAATTTCTGGCAACATCCTTTAAAAATTTTCCTTTTGTCAGCAGCTTCATTTCACCCACGCAATCTGGTATCCCCATACCTTCGGCTCATAACCTAATAGAGCTAAGAAATAAGCTATAACAGCATGCTTACCTTGTGTGGGGGACAGTACGTTATCTACTGCAATTATACAACCCTTTTTTAAAGAAGACCATACCTGTGCCAATTCAAACATATGGTGCATACCCGCTTCAGGTAAATGAGCATCCATAGCGTCTAAATACAATAGATCTATCTTTTC
>Ga0209777_10003037_pt1 | contig 21261 bp, 23 predicted proteins | sample FrelakmetHBP12HB_FD_187147 | JGI IMG/M metagenome (GOLD analysis project Ga0209777, IMG submission 187147) | Freshwater lake sediment microbial communities from the University of Notre Dame, USA, for methane emissions studies -HBP12 HB (SPAdes)... | ecosystem: Environmental > Aquatic >...
CACAAATGCCACAAATGCCTCAAGCGCCTCAAGCGCCTCAAGCGCCTCAAGCGCCTCAAGCGCCTCAAATACCACAAATGCATCATCAATAAAAATACGATATAAAATCTTCGGAATGATACAGTATTATAACTGTATCATGCCACTTTACAATGCTAATTCATTAAATACACAAAATGATTTATTAATGGAAAATTTAATGGAGTTTTATAAAAAAAATGAAAATATGGAACAATTCATGTCTATTGTAAATGGAAACACGCATATATCGTTACGTATTATTGATTGGTTTGTTACCAACTATGCTAAAAAATATTTCACCATTTATGAAATTCCTGCATTTGCTGATATGAATCAATCTACACGATTCAAAGTATATAATGATTATAAATTGAAATTAAAGGCGTATTCAAAACGTAGATTTGACCCATTTTGTCGTTGGGAAAGAATTCAATTTCCTTGTAATATTTCCACAAACTCTCTATCATCATCTTTGTCTTTAGCAGATACAACAATAGAAACAACCATTGGACAATTAAATTTTTTTAAATGGGCGATTGAACATCGTATATTAGATCATATTCGTGACAATTATTTTGAAATTGAAACAGATATGAATTTGAGAAACACAACATCTAAACATCGTAATACCAGTGAAACATCTACAGATTCTGTACAAACAGTATTGTCATTAGATGGAGAATCCATTGAAAGTGATCCTAAAAAACATTCCAAAACTCGTAAGAAGCGTGAAGAATTATCTATTTCTGCTTGTAAATGTATAAAGAAGGAAACTGTTAAAATTTTAGTAAAATTTTATGCGTAATAATATTTCAAAAACAATTATAAATATTTTAGTCATCGTTTCATGTTTATACATTATTTTGTTTGTAATTTTCTCATATACAACATTATTTAGTTCTCATGAATCGTTTGCAAATAAAAACAAACGAACCATGTTGGATGTAGACGGAAACATATTAGGATTTGATATGATTGATCATCAAGACACATTTGATTTTGAATCTGAAATGATTGATAATAATATGTTAGATGTACAACCTTATTAGACCCCAATAGATGGTCTGATGTCTCCACTACGTACAAGGTTGCGACCTTTGGTCGCTGACTCGTCCATACGGAACAAAGGATGTACGAGTTTTCGTCTAATCATTTTTTAATACCATAATACACTATATGTAATATGGTAAATAAACAAAAATCAAAAAAATCTACGATTTTTGGTGGAAAAACTGCACAAAATGTGTATTCTTTTGCAAATTATATTCATCAACAATTGCAAGGTATCAATTCATCCAAAATTTTTGCTGGATTGATTGTAATTACGTTAAATATTTCCAGTAAATTTGTAACTATAAAAATGAGTAAATCAATGGAAAGTTATTTAAAATACACATTTAGTCGTGATATATTGATTTTTTGTATTGTATGGATGGGTAGTCGTGATATTTATATTGCCTTTTGTGTTACATTATTATTTATTTTATTTGTTGATTATTTTTTTAATGAAAAATCATTTCTATGTATTTTACCTGAAAGTTTTACAAATCATCACATTGATTTGATTGATAATCAAAAACCTTCCCCTGAAGAAATACAACAAGCAAAACAAATATTAGAACGTGCCAAAAAATCTAATACCGACACCGATGAAAAAAAAGAAGATGAACTTAGTCTACAACAATCACCCGCCGCTCTTTATACAAAATGGTAATTTTTTTAATACATACAAGGTTTTCCGTTTTTATAAATACCCTTTTCTACGCCAATATCACCATCTTCGGTTAATTCAAAGATACTTCCATTTTCTTTGTCACATGTACAATATTCTACACCATTTATAGTTACTTCTTCATATTCTTCCTCTTCCTCCTCCTCTTCAACCACTTCTACTTCCTCTTCCTCCTCCTCTTCCTCCTCCTCTTCAACCACTTCTACTTCATTTATAGTTTCAATCACTTCATATACAACATTATTTTTAGGTTTTGATGTATCTATTTGTTCAACATTCTTTTGTGATTGAACACATTCCAGATTCTTTTCTATTTTAATTACTACTTCTGATGTTGTATCAGAAATAATAACTACATCATCATCATCGTCATCGTCATCATCTTCATCACTTTCTAATTGTTTTTTTGCCTCTAATAAGATGATATCAGAATTAGACCCTAATGTGGACGTCATGAGTCCTCGGCAAGCAGAGCTTGCCAGGACTCCGTTGTTGCAAGCTTCGCTTGCTGATCGTAGAACGGTAGCATTAGGGGATGATGCCGTGGTTGGCGAAGCCAGAGTAGAGGAGGCATCAGATAATTTTTCAGTCTTTCGTAATGTATTTGGTTTTGTAGATTTACTCTCGTTTAAAAGTACACGCACCTGTTGTTTCAAGCGTTTGTTTTGTTCTTTTAATTTTCGTACAATGGGTAATTGTAACATTACCTGATAATTATTTTTATAGGTATCATGTTTTTTCAATGCATGTTGAATATTTAACATGCAACTGAATACATCTCCAGAATGTTGTGTTTCGGTAGAATTCATGTTCGTAAAGATTGATATTACTGTATTGTATTGTGATAATATCTTTATGTCATTATCATAATTAAAATCAATTTTTCTACAAATTACGGAGCTGTGTTTGTGTACAATTGTGAAACAAGTTCGTACCAATTTTATCTGAAAATGGGGGTGGTTCGGTAGTAAACTGTGATTTTACAAACAAATCAGGAAAAGGTTGTGAAAATGCGTGTGATTCAGAAGCGACTTGTACATTGTACAAATCACTTTGTTTAGATGGAACATAATATGATTGTTCAGCACCATGTTGTAACGCAAAATATTGATTACGTAGTTGTGTTTCATCGTTTACATTGAATCCAGACAAAGGTCCCATAGATTGCATTGGTGCAAACATGCGTTTTTCGTTAAAATCCATGTAATTTCCTTTGTAATGGGGACGAATATCTGTAGTAGGATATAATGATTGTCTGGTAGTAATACTACGTGCATCCATATTGGGTCGTAAGGGTACTTCGGTCAAATTGCGACGATATATATTACGATTAATCGCATCTAAATCTTCGTTTTGTCCATAATATATTCCACTTGGTATAGGTGGTAATTCTGAACTAGATGATAATAATAATTTAAAATTTGTATCCATAATATATTATATTTATACATATAATAAAGGAACCTACGGTTCCTTTAAAACCTCCCTTCTAAATAGGAATTTCCAATTGATTATATAACATCCTATAGAACCAATTTACCATGAATCCTTCAAGAAAACATATAAGGGAGGTTTTATTGGAACCTGGGTTCCAATATTTATACGTACAAACTTTGTGTTGTACATACATATTTCAATATGTATTCATCTACATGTTGTAATTTATCCATCAATTTGATATATCCTTCATATTCACATATAGACATCCATTCTTTAGAAATTGCAGATATTTTCATCATAGCTTTTACAAAATCACCGACAGATAATCCCTTTTCTTGAATGATTTTTTCTTGAATCAATTGTTTACATGAGTTTTCATTGTTACAGTCCACCCATAGCAACATTTCATCTAAAAGATCATAATTGATAGGATTTGTATAGTCTATTCCCGTACTCAATTGATAATAATTTTCTTCATCTTCATAATACTTCATTTTTGTTTTTAATTTTGAAACACATGTTGATAATTTTGAATCATCCGTAATAGGATGATATTTGATAACATCAGTATGTACACGTACATCTGCAAAACAGGACATATAAGCAATTAATTGTTGAATGGAAAAGGATTCAAAAAATTCATGTTCAAAAACCATTTCTGTAAATACCAAAGGATGAATTTCGGCTAATTGCGATGCAAAAAAACCCTTGGGTGTAAATTCAAAAGTATCTGTTTGTGGCTCACATACAAATCCTTGATTGATAAGTATACAAAGAATTCCACGAAATTGTTTTGCAATACTTTGTTCTAAATGTTGTATTTGACTTTCAATCAGAGCAATCTCTTCTTTTTTTGTAACTACCCCTTGATATAATTGTGAATCGGTTTCACATGTGGAATGGGTGTCTTTTAATTCTTGAACATTGCGTTCCATTTCTTTGTATTTTTTATTTGAAAGACCAAAACTGGTTTTATTGCATAACATTTTTTTATATTCAACATATTGTCTCAAAATATCTACAGGAGTGCGCAATAGGGTTAAAGACTGTTCTTTTCGTTTTAATTCTTCTTCCATGGTTTGTAATGTAGAACGTAACATGGTTTCTCCTTGTAACAAATCATTACGCAACATACTTTTATTTACAAAGTTTAGAAAATCGGAAAATTTATTATGACCATTGCGTATCAAATTAAACACAGTAGTATAGGAAATATGAAATTTTGATTCCATAGGTTGTGGTTTTCCGCACAAAATTTGTTTATATTCCGTAGGTGAGGGTAATGTAAATAAATTGTTACAATGAACTACATGACCTACTGTATCAATGTTGCGTCGTCCAGCACGACCAGCCATTTGTGTATACGCATGAGGCATCAAATATTGTTCTATTTTTCCGTCATATTTTTGTACAGATGTAAAAACCACCGTTTTTATTTCACAATTGAGTCCAATAGAAAAACTGTCAGTTGCAAACAACATTTTGATATATCGTTTGGATATCATCAATTCTACAATTTCACGTAAAATAGGAATCATTCCCGAATGATGAATTCCAATTCCCTTTTCCAATAATTTAATTAACTGAATGTATTCGGGCATTTGGATATATTCTTGAAAATTAGTCAATTTTCTTCGTAACAATTGTTCAGCTTCTCTTTGAATTGTATAGGGTATTTTGGAATCAAATTCCAATAGATTCGTAGTTATTTCCTTGGCGCACATTTCTACATTCTTTCTTGAAAAGGTAAACACCAATGCTGGTAACATTTCTTTTTCAACCAACGTTTGTGCAAGTGTATTTAGTACATGTGCACGTTTCATATATATTTGATTGGTTTCTAACAATTTTTGTATTTTTTTGATTTCCATGTACCCCGGTTCTTGAAACATTCCTTTTTCTGTTTTTAACGTAATAAATTTGTTTGTACTATTACGAATCATGATTTGGGTTTCTTTGTCACGCACTTTTTTAAAAATAGATTCTACTGTAGTCATAAATCCATAATGTGTCAATGGAACAATGCGTGTCAACGTAGATGACCATACGACTTGTTTGTTTTGGTAATTTCTTTCACAAAAACTGGCAAATTTCTCAGGTTGATCCAATGTTGCGGATAACAATACCATTTGAATATGAGGTGGTAACATTAATATAGTGTTTTCCCATACGTGCCCTCGGTCTTCATCCAAAATAAAATGACATTCATCCATTACAACACAAGCTAATTCTGTATTAATATCTATTTGAAATTGCAATTGTGTTTGAGGTTTTTGTTCTGCTTCCAACAATGTATCAGGTTCTTTGACTCCGTTTAAAGAAAACAAATAATTCATCAAAATTTCTGCAGTGGCAAAAATCACATCAGCAGTTGGATTAAATTTGATATCACCAGTAAATATCCCAAATTGAATATCTGGATATTTTTGTGAAAAATCATAGAATTTTTGATTGGACAAACTTTTGATAGGACAAGTATAAATTACTTTTTTTCCTTGTGCTACAAAATGTTGTATCGCAAAATCAGCAGAAACCGTTTTTCCGTTACCCGTTGCAGCAGAAACCAATGTATGATTTCCATCTACAATAGCTTGTATGGAATATTTCTGAAAATCTGAAAGGGGATACGGAAATTTTTGAAAATGTTCTTGATAAATTTCTTCTTGTTCTTTGGGATAAGGTTTATCACAAATTACAACCATATTACTTATACATATAGTAATCATACGTAATATTTATATCTGTTTTTGTAAAAAATTGATTTTTTAACTCGTATATTTATATATTATTATATGCAAATATGTCCAACTTTTATGAGAATGAAACCGAATCATCCGAGGAAGACGATGACAGTACATTGATATCTAATTCAGATAGTAGTGACACAAATTCCGAAAATATACATGATTATGACCTAGATGTATCGGATCGTATTTATTATTCAGATCAGCATTTTTTGGATGAGCCCAAAGAACATGGTCATTATTATTTGGGTACGATCAATCAAGAATTAAGTCCTCATAATTTGTTAGACATTTCCGTATCATCATCTACCTTTTATCAATTTTCTTACAATGACATTGTTCGCTATTTACGATTTTATTCCATTCATTGGCGAAGTACAAAACCTTCCATAGATATTTTGCAATTGGAAATTATTGAGTGTGAATATCAAGTGATACGTAAAACCTATTGGTTACGCTTGGTACAACGTCATTGGCGTAATGTGTATCAACAACAACAAAAAGTAATTCAAATACGAAAAAGTATGGCAAATATACAATACCGTGAGTTGTATGGGCGTAACATGTATGGTGGAAATTCATTACCTAGACTACATGGTATGTTGTCTATGTACACAAAGTCATAAACATCTAAGAATTTATACCTTTTTTACATATCAGATATTTTCATTCCTTTTTTAATCCAATCAGCAATTCTATCCGGATGTAATGCAACCGAAATCAATTCCTCTTTGATGATATTCATACGTTTTTCTAACCACTGATAATCCAACATAAATAAATTGGGATTTCTGGAAAATGCGCACCAATTTATTTTTTCCGGGTATTTTTTTAATAATGCTATTGCACTGGGATTTTCGGATAACCAATACCAGTTGATTTTATCAATATTTTTCTCTAATATTTCCATCGCCTTCGGATTACTTGATAGTTTTTCCCAGTTGATTTTTTCGGGATTTTTTTTCAAGAGATGAATGGCACTGGGATTACCGGATAACCAATACCAGTTGATGTTTTCGGGGTATTGTTCTAATAGATTTATCGCTTTGGGATTCCCCGATAATGTAACCCACTCAATGTTTTCCGGGTATTGTTCCAATAAATGAATTGCCCTAGTATTTCCTGATAACCATATCCAATTGATTTTATCTATGTTTTTTTCTAACAGTGGCACTGCCTTGGAATTTTTAGACAACCAAGACCAATGTATTTTATCCACATTTTTCTCCAATAGATAAAGGCCACTTGTATTTCTATGTAAAAAAAACCAATCTATTTTATCTGGATTTTTTTCTAATAAATATATCGCACCGGAATTTTCAGATAATTTTGTCCAGTTGATTTCTTTTGGGTATTTTTCTAATATAAAAAGTGCATTGGGATTTCCTGACAAACTAAACCAACAAATTTTATCAGGATTTTTTTCTAATAAATACACTGCCATTGGATTTGTGGATAACCAAATCAAATCTAATTTATCTAGGTCATCTTTATTAATCCAATCCAATATTTTATACATCACATAGATAAGTTGTGTATTTCTATATAATTTTTTATATAGCATCTACCTCCATAGAAGGCTTTCAGCCCTCTTACCACTACGTTCTCGGCATGCTTCAGATAACGGTCTTCTAATGAAGAGATAGTAAATACAAAAATTGGTTCAAATCCCCCAATATTTCGTCACGAATGTTAAGTAAATCAGAATCTTTTTTATAATCCAATAGTTGATTCAATTGTAGTAAAAATTCTTGATATTCGTGTATTTTTTTTTTGAGTTGATGTGTATTGGAACATATAGAAATATGAGAATGAGCATTACGAATACGTTCTGTATTTTTACCCAAGAGAATTTCTACAAAACGATCAATATGTTCGTTGAGTTTTTCGTACAACTCGTCCGAAGCTTTGTGTTCAGGATATTTCTTGGTATTCCAATGAAATAATTTGATTGTATGTAACATTTCAAAAAATGTATTCACAATATGAGTTTTTATGTTCGTATGATTATGTTTTCGCGATGATTTTCGCATCGTTCTTTTATGAGAATTATGTCTTTTCTTTGTTTTCATTATTGTATATATTGTAGGTGTAAAATAAAATTGAAAAATACAATAGATTGATGATATCAATCTATGCATCATAAAATATGACGATTGAAGACATTCAGTACTCTGACCAGGTGGTTGAAGAACTTTGTCCCTCTGACCAAGAACTACCATCTATCATAATGACACGATATCTGTATGATTATACCCATGTCAAACAATCTTTGATATGGGCTCTATTAGACCGTCAACGTGACGAATCATTATTTTGGACATATGAAATGTATTTTAGTGGATTTTGTGAAGAGATATTTCAATTGTTATGGGAAACTTATGTATATTTGTACCAAGAACTCAATCCGAATTTGGCTCCTATACTCTTACATTTATATAGACAATCAGAAAACGATGAAACCATGATTGGTGCATGGACATTGCATTTGTTAGAAGCACCTATTTCATTGACATATAATATGCGTGAAAAACGCAACATAACGATAGTGCCATCTAAATTATCACAAACAAACGATATTTTACCAAATGTAATATCAATTTCTAGTACAGAAGTAGATTTGTACCGTACAGTTACAGCCGAACCCGGTGGATTTCCCGCTTGGAAAATTTTACGTACGGTATGCCGGTTTATGTTACGTTCAGAACAAATTTCAGAAGATGCCTCCGACATGTTGCAAACTCCTGTGTACGAATCCACTACTTTTATCAATTCTCAGGGACGAACCGTACATCGTAAACGACGGGTACAACCTTCCATAGACAGTTCCCGATGGTATTCGTGGGAATATTATGCATCTTTTAGTCCCATTTGGATGGAACGAATCCAGGAATTTCGTGGTTATGTTTGTCACGAAACTCAACAAATACGATTTGACGATGATGATGATCTAGAAGATTTTCATATGAAATACGGATTGGAACCAGACGAACAACCACGCCATATACAAGAATGTATTTTACCTCCCTGTTCCTATAAATACATTTCATGGAAATTGTTCTATGAAATGTATGGGTCAAAAAGTTGTTTAAGAAAAGTCATTCTCCGACGTGACCAACGAGGAAACATGAGTGGTACTTGGATCTAAAAATTCGGTTTCAATTTGTTCACAAGGTAAGGTATCCACCGGAGAAATTTGGTAAGATGGCTGAAAGCCTTCAACAACTAACTCAGCAGGTAACTTCGTTACCGAATGAGTTTGGTCAATCATAGGAGATGTAGACAAATCTTCGGGAACAATGGTTGGTATTTTTTCTTTGTTAGGAACCGTACGAAACCATGTTTGGTATGTATTTTGATTTTGTAACCATATACGTGCAGTTTCACCTAAAAATGCCAATTGATTAAAACAAGTACTGTAGGTATATTCTATGTAACAAGTCGTTGATTCTTGGTATTGTATACTATATCCCCAGTATGACGGTATAGATAAAATATGTCCTATATCAACATCAAATTCTACAAATTCAATCTTATCAAATTCACGACGATGATGTTCTTTGGGATTCCATACATTCATATTAGAACGATATTCACCTAATTCATAATCACGAATTTCGTGTAAATATTTTGCATATTTTTTCCAAGGAGTCATTTTTACGGTTATTTTTCCCGATTGTACTACTAAGAATTTTCGTGAATGAATATGATAACGAAACGGTGTACAGGCATCTTTGGCTCCTATACATACATCATGATGGGATTGTACGGTAAATGGTGGTCGTAAAAAAGTATCCAATTCTTTTATTTTATCTTTGTATTCAGGTGCTGCTTGTAAAAACAATGATTCATTGTGTTCGGAATAATATTTCTTTGCAGATGTTGACATATTTAATAAATTCATCGCAAGTTTGTAAGGAAAAGGAGTTGCATATTTGGAAGACAATTCATCCAAGATACCAAGAGACAAATTGTCTGAACCGACTTCACCAATTGCATCGTCTAAAGTAGGTAAGGATGGTAATAATTCTTGAGTAGCAAACACAATTGGCTGCAACAATTGACATGAATCTTGTAGATTCGTATTATCTATGTAATCCATTTCATAAACATCATTTTCATCGCTATATTTGTATTGTTGAAGAATATGAATGTATAAAAATATAACCAAAAAAAAAACAAACCACTCTATCATACTATAAATCACATACATACATTTCGTAGATTTTTACAACGTATATATCATTCATCTTTGATTTTGGGAGCTAAGAAATAAGTTACATGTCCATCGTTTTCCAAAGGAAAATCCAAACGTAATGGAAAATCTGCGTGCATTTTTATCGTTACATTTTTACTTATTTTTCCATAGGAACCTACATTTTGTAAATATTGCAAGGCAAATTCCAAAGATAAATCACAATCTTCTTCAATTGAAAATTCAATCAAATCATCTATTTTTATTTCAACTGACATACTTCCACTTTCTTGTGTGGTTGAAGTCCATTGATTTACATTTTCATTGCAATGAATCAGTAAATTATCTCCAAATCCACGTAATTGATGTATGATTGTGGTGAAAATACTTGCAGATAAGCTCATTTCTACTTGATATTCCATGTCAGGAATATGGACACAGTCCATCTCAATATCCATCAACGGCATTTGAAAATGTCTTTCAAAACAGGATGTCTTGGTCTTACCTGGAATAGAACACATATCTACAATCAGTGTATCAGAATCTGCACTGTCAATGTACATTTGCACCGACTGGTCTTTGTCTCGCGTTGCCAGAATCTTATACAAAATTTGTGAATGTATTCCCAAGACTACCGATTGTTCACAAGTATATTTGCAAAACCATGCTTTAGGTAATTGTATTTCTAAAATAGATATACGTGCTGCGTCCATGGTTTGTATAAACATGTGTTCTGGTGTAAATTGTACATTGATATGTTCCGAAAAGTGTTTCATATTTTGAAACAACGTTGTAAATGCTTCTGCCTTGGTGGGATGTTGAATAGTAATGTTCATATTATGATTGTATTTTATAATATAAACTATGTTTTAAGTTAAAACAATCAATTTTTCTAAAATCGCTGCGGATTCTTCCTTGGTATAATATACCATTTTTTCTTTAATAGATTCATTGGTAAACCGAATCAAAGCAGACGAAATTGCACTTATCATATTCGGAGTATTATAAATAAACATAGTATCCATACTATCAATGTATTTGATTTCCATGTTTTTGAAACATTCGTTGCAAAACATTTGTATTGCTTGTGTGTATCTTTCTGCTGCTGACATTGTAAATGATAACAAATTTACATGTATGTTAAAACTTCCATTTTTAGAAATAATAGAATTAATTTCTGATAATAAATAATTTACCACCGGTTTATAATTTTCAGATGTTCCATAACATTTAAATAATGGATAATCAAAAAAAATGGAATTCGTATTTGGTAAAGTATAAATCGTATTTTTTATTAATTCATCCAAACTAACACGATTGGTTACAAATTCAGCACATTCTATTTTTTGATTTTTTTTAAAAAACAAATTTTTACGGTGAGAAGAATAAAATTCATTTGTTAATTTAGATATGATATTTTGAACAGTATTGACCGAATTGTCAGACGTATTTTTTGAAGAGGAATCTAATTCTAAACATCTACTCAATAAACTATTTGTACTAGACATATTTTTATTATGTACATGAAATGATGGATTTTCATTGATATTTTTTTCAGAATTTAAAAAAGATGATGAATCATCCGAACACGTCGGAGAAGTTTTACGGGATTCATATTGAAATGATATTTTTTCCATATCAATTTGACAACAGGGTTTTATTACTATTATTATTTATTATTATATCGTTTCATTTACAAAATATTATATGTATGTGGTATCCGTAGCAGAGTGGAGGATAACCACGCATATTCAGAAGGACGACTCTGCGAAGCGTGGAGTCCAGAGGAATATGACAATAATGTGTCTAATCTTAGGTTGAACTCCATTTTACAGTGGTTGCTGGATTAAAAACATCTTCCATTTCTTCATCTTCATCTTCCGTTAATTTAATTCCTTTTCCAAGTGTAGGTGTAACTGTAGGTGTGGTTGAGGGTGTAGAAGGGTGTTCACTATCTATATGTGCGTAAACATTGGATTGTTCTAACAAGATTTTATTTACATCCATAGTATAAGTTTGCAATTTAAGTACAATGTTTTTCAAATTGGCAATTTCGTCGGCCATTACATCAAACCTAGCTTGAAATTCTTCCATAAAAAATTCAGGAATTTCCGATTCTTCTGTAGATTGTATGGTTGGTTGCGAAACCAATGTTTTTGTTACAGTTTCCAAAGAGACTAAACGTTTATCAATCAACGAAATAACTTGTGGCAATGTTAACCCAACGTTTGCAGGTGAATTCATGGGTGTATTTGGCACAGGGGTAGATTTAATCGGTTCGGTACTTGGAGGAGCTCTTCTTTTTTTCGCGGAAGAATTAGCAGCACTCATTCTGATACAATGAATCTTGATTATTTCTAAATTCTTTTTACGCAATCATATTCATTTTTAAGGGAGGGTGACTTTGATACGTAGTTTTGAAATGTACATTGTCCATAGTATAATCTTCTATGTTGGGTTTTACATTTAATATTTCTATTTTGGGAAATTCCATAGGAGTTCGTTCCAATTGTTGTTTTAATATTTCACAATGTTGTTCATAGATATGAGAATTACCAAGAAAATACACAAATTCGTGGGCAATTAAACCACAATGTTTTGCAATCAAATGTGTCAAAAAACTATAGGAAGCAATGTTAAAAGGTACTCCTAAACCTACATCTCCGCTTCGTTGATACAAAGAACAGGACAAATATTTTCCTTCATGTACATTGAATTGCATCAATATATGACACGGTGGTAGAGCCATAATATCCAATTGTTCAGGATTCCATGCACTTACGATTAGACGACGATTGGTTCGTGTTTCAGGGTTGGATAATTGTTCAATCACATATTTCAATTGGTCTATTCCACATCCGGAATAATCGGTTTGACAATTTTTATATGGGGTATTCCAATGTCTCCATTGCTGGCCATAAATCGGTCCTAAATCTCCTTCGGCATTGTCTTTTAGACTACGACTGTCTAAAAACTCACGGGATGCGTTTGCATCCCATATATGTACTCCTTTTTGTTGAAGAAGGTTATTATCAGTTTTTCCGGCTAAAAACCACATCAATTCATGGAAACACGTTTTCCATGCTATTTTTTTGGTAGTAAGTAATGGAATCGTACCCTCTTGCAAAGAAAATCGCATCATATTACCAAATACAGAATATACGTTCCCATTGCGTCCTTGTTCCAAGGAACCCGTATCTAATATACGACGTACCAAATCCAAATATTGTTGTTCTTCGTGCATGATTTACTAATGATAGTAATATATTTTTATATAAGAATTTAAGGGTTTATATTTACATTTTGGTCAGAGGGCTTCCGTGCCGAATAGCCTTCAACAACTAAATTCAAAGGGTGCTTCGCACCTGGAGAAGTTAGCGTCTTTTACTTTTCGTTTTACTTTGGTGTTTTTTGTTTCTTTTTGTTTTTTTATTTTTTTTACGTCGTCCTCCCGTTTTTGATGCCTGTTCTTCAAACCGTTTTTTTGCGGCAATATATTCGCTACCACCTTCATCCCCTTCATAAAAAGGGGGTTCTAGATCCGTTTCGTGTTGAATATCTCTGGCAAATTTATCTGTATCGCGGATTATTTCATCTTTCTTTGCTTCTTTTATTGGATTTTCCAATTTTCGTAATCCAAAACTAGAAGGTTTACTATTAAGACCAAAATAGTCAACTGTAGTGACGTTTTTCATATTAGGTTCACCTGACCAATTCATTCCAAATGATGAATTATCATTATAGATGTTTGAATCTTTACTTTTCAGTACTGAATCATACAACCCGTATAATTTTTTTTCTTTAGGATGGCTTCCAGTAAAACGTCCATAATAAGTATTACCATAGGAATCGTTATATGCCAATGGTGTTCCTTTTTTAATAGTTTTTAACTCTTCATCTGTTAATATTGGTTGTGATAAACGTGGAAAATTAGACATAAATATATATATAAATATATTTATTACTACCATAGTGTTGTGATTTTCATAAAATGTTAGGAAAAATAAATTTTTGTGTTGTAAATTGAATAATTCATGGGTTATATTGTAATCCCACAAAATTGGGGTAAAATAAACAAAACAATCAAATTTTGATGATATAGGTGATGAAGAAAATTCTAAACAAAGATTATACGTTCCTTTATTAGGTTTTTAACATAGTTTCATTTTTCATATGGAAATTTTACAAGAATCACGAGAATCTAAAAAATCTTTTTTTTCCTACGTGTTTTCAACGTCAGAAGAAAGTAAAGCAGAAGTATTCAATGTGCTCCAATATTCTATTTTGGCTTTACTACCAGTATTTTTAATGAACAAACTGATTCAGCAATTTATTCCGGAAGCAGATTTAGAAAAATCTTCTTTAGAATTAATTCTTGAAATTTTGATACAATTGTCCATCATTTTTATTTTTATTATTTTAATTCATCGTATCATTGCCTATATTCCTACCTATTCGGGATTCAAATATGAAAATTTATCACTTATCAATGCGATTATACCATTTTTGGTGATTGTATTAAGTATTCAGAGTAAATTGGGATTAAAAAGTAATATTTTATATGAGAGAATGTTGGAACTATGGAATGGTCCTTCTATGGACGAAAAAAAACAGTCGGCATCTAAAAAAGCGGTTCGTTTTGGAAACAATTCAGCTCCGTCTCATGCGGTTAGTCAAGCAGACTATTTAGACGATTCTGGAATTCAACCTGGATTGTTTCCTCCTGCCCCCATTGCGACAACTTCGCAAAACAAAGGAGGATCATCTAATCCAGTTCAAGCGAGTGGAATGATGGTGAATGACGGTGGGTTTTCTATGGATCCTATGCCTTCTAATTTTTCCGGAAATGTGTTTGGTTCCGCGTGGTAAATATATCTACTATTTATGATATATAACGCATGAATTTTCAATATATATTGAAAAACTATTCAAAAACAGGTATTATTGTTTCTACCATTGTTTTGTTTAGTATATGTGCTCATATGTCAATATATGCTCCTATACATGATACAGAAAAGAAGACTTCAAATACATAAAAGTTTCATATATTAATGTAATATACGAAATGAATTACGAAAACATATATGAAATCAAAGATGTACATGTGGATTTGTATTTTAATCACGACCCACCTTTTTGGTTTGACATAACTGATTATCAAATATTTACAGAAATTGATGATAAAAATTCGGAAAATTCGGAAAATTCAGCAAAAATTGTAATAAGACGTTTAGATAATCTTCCGATTACTGACAAATTACAACTTTTGTTGTTATACAAGGATGCCTCCACTACGAATATTCAAGAAATTATACAGGTTCCGATTTCAACGTCCCTATCTGAAATTCATATATCAGAATGGAATTGTAAAGGTCAAATTCCCAAAATACATGACATAGAGCGTCCAGTAATTCGGTTTCCAGTACGTACATGGACACCATTTCCAATTTTTAAAAGAATCACTCGTAATGAATTTAATACAATATTTTTTATGAAATTAACGGTATTACCTACAAGTCTTTTTGCAATAGGAAACATGCAAAATACCTATTATTTGTACCATGAGGGACAAGGTGAACATGGACCGGAATTTTACAATATAAAACCAGTAATACATCACATAGTTCAGGTTGCGATTGAAATACATAAACCTTGGTGTTTTTTAATATCAAGTACGGACGGTTATCCTGAAAACATACCATGGTCATCTCAACGTACACAGGCACGATATATTTCCGACCAAGAATGTCTTGGATATTATTTACCTCCTGAATATTCTTTGTCTGAATATCCCATATTCTGCATCGGCAATCAAATCAAATTGTTGGCACAATCTGCCCATGTAGATTTTCCGGATGTATTATTGATACCCGATAGACATTATTTTTATCATCATTTATACCATCCATTTCGTTCCTTTCATCAGGGAATTTCTTGGGAAGAAAAACGATCTAAAATTGTTTATGCCGGACAAGCGCGTGATTCACCATTGAATTTTATGGACGGGTCTATGCAGAATATGGGAATCTCCCCACGTGAATATGTAAAAACAATATTAGCTCCTATACATTCTACAATCTTGGAATGTGACGGAAACTGGAGAGATAGACGTGATATGATTCATTACAAATACATATTGGATTTGGATGGTGCGGCATCTACGTGGGATGCAACCGCATGGAAATTAAACAGTGGTTCGGTAATTATTAAACCAAAGTCCATTTGGAAACAGTGGTTTTACCAAGATGCCTCCACTACGTTCCCGGCTTATGTTCCCGGTATACATTATATGGAAATCAACAATGATTTAAGTAATATACAAGAAGTACACACATGGTGTGAAAACCATCCAGAAGAATGTAAAACCATGGTACAAAATAGTCAAAAATTATTTCAAACTGTCTATGCTTATGAAAATGTGTTTCAACATACCAAGACAGTTTTGGAACAATGTACGATAGAGATTTTACCACCCACCACGTTTGTTCTCAGTCAATATATTGACAAAATCATATACATTAATTTGGATAAACGTACAGATCGGAGAGAACAAATAGAACAACAATTGGATGAATATGGTCTTTCTTATGAACGATTTCCAGCAATATATCATTCCTTTGGTATTGTAGGATGTACACAATCACATCTGGCAGTACTTCGTCTTGCGAAAGAAAGAGGATACAAACGAGTTTGGATTTTAGAAGATGATTTTCAATTCTTACAGACAAGAGAAGAAATGGAATTAACCATTCAATCTATGTGCACGAAATCATTTGATGTATGTATGTTTGCCTACAATGCAATAAAAAGTGAAAATATGGATTGGTCAGATTTTGAAGGACTACGTCCTTCTGACAAATGTCTTTCATGGTTACGAATTCAGGAAGCAGAGACTGCTTCCTCCTATGTTGTTCAAGAACATTATTATGAAAAATTAATAGAACTATACAATCATACCATACCCCTATTAGAACAAACCCAACAACATTGGAACTATGCCAACGACCAATCGTGGAAAATATTACAAATATGTGATCAATGGATTGCACCAATACAACGAATGGGTAAACAACGGCATGGTTTTAGCGACAACGCACAAGAATACATGTCGTATGATTTTTAAATATATTCATATAATGTATATAATGCGTTGCCCAAAAGGAACACATAAAAATAAAAAAACGGGTGAATGTGAATCTAAACAAAACAATACTTCTTCAACCATTTCAGATTTATCTATGAGTTCAAAAAATACTCTTAAAAAAACAGAACGTTGTCGTAAAGGAACACATAAAAATAAAAAAACAGGTGAATGTGAATCTATTGATTCTATGTATAAATCTTCAGTAAAACAGAGTTCGCAAAAAATACCTTTATCCTTGGAAATTCAATCTCCGAATATGACACCATCTTCTTCCAAATCTATGAAAAGTGCAACTCCATCTACCTTTGAAAGTATGACACCATCTTCTTCCAAATCTATGAAAAGTGCAACTCCATCTACCTTTGAAAGTATGACACCATCTTCTTCCAAATCTATGAAAAGTGCAACTCCATCTATTTTTGAAAGCATAAGTTCATATGCAAAAAACACAATAAAAAGTTTTTCTCCCAAAAAAATAGACACATTTGCGTCTGATACTTCCACTTCGTTACCATCATCTCAACAAACGTCCCCATCAGAGTCTAATTTAGATTGTTTATTTTTAATTATGGTACAAAAACAATTTCATTGTACCAAATGTAAAGGGGGTAAGTGTAGCGGTGATTGTACATGTGAAAAATGCAACATTAAATGTAATGAGAATGGTTTATGTGAAAAAAAATACAATGTATTTGAAGATGATGAACATATACGTACAACTTTGAAAAAACACATATTAACACAATATCCCATACTAAAACGTAACAAACAAAAACACATAAATTTTAAAGGAAAAAAAGAAATGCCACATGCATTTACAATCACTGCAGATGATGAAAACGATATTCAAGAATTAACCAACATATTTAATGAAAAAGTGAATGGTGAAAAGGAAGAAATCAAAAAAGGAAAAACAGTATATACGATTGAAATTGTAAAATGCAACTGAATGGATGTGGTATCCGTAACAGAGTGGAGGATAACCACACATATTCAGAAGGACGACGTAGGAGTCCAGAGGAATATGTATAAATTCAACGATACAATGCATCATCTTCTTCCTCTGTGCTTTTGTCTCCTTGTCTTGGAACAACTCCCATAGAATCCATAATTTCTAATTTTTTTCTTGACCTTTCTAAATTGTTCTCCTTTTCAACATTGGAGAACAAATATTCCGTATTCGGACTGACCTCATTTATTTTGATTTGTTTATATATGATATGTATTTGTTCAATCACAGATGCTAATAAACGTTTGTGTTCATTGGTAATAATTTCAACGGTGGTTGGTATATTTTCAGTCAAAAGACCCACCGCAAAATACAAAAGATATCTGCGTTTTTTACAACAAGCCGTGGAATATTTTATACAAAAAAGATGTAACAAAGATTGTATTGTTTTTTTTACAAATTCACCATAACATTCAATTTCAACATAATGTACAAGTGCACACCATATCATCCATATAATATCTTTTTGATATTTTGAATCAACCATAATTTGTACGCGTCGTTGACATTTGCAAACTTGTCTACGTTTTTTACAAATAGCATCAAATTCAATCAACCATTCTATCCAATAACATGCACGCATCAAATTCAACCCGTCTTTGGAAATGGAGTAAGAAAATTCATTAATCGCAATGTACAATTCTTTGGGGTCTTCTTTTTCAAAAACAGGTTCCGCATATTTTACAGAAGGTGCTTTTAAACGTTCCGTCATGAGCGTAATGTTGAATTCTTCTATACGATTTATACGTATAGGTTCAAAACTATGTTTTCGTGGAGAAAGAGTCAAAATACAGATCATTTCCGAAAATAATTTCCGAATATTTACATTGTTACGTGTCTGGATTTCGTTTGTAAAATTGGATTGACTCATAATATTACGAAAAATATCATAACGATTTTCCAAATAAATCGTCAAACGGGGATTCCCTAAATGAATATGTTTTCCAACAAAATATAAAATAATTTCCCATATATCCATTAAATGTCCAGCACATAACAATTCTGCACACCAATAACATGCAGGTTCTAATTTTATTTTCAACATATTATCCATCAATGCTTGTTTGACTTCCGTTTTTTTATAATTGGAAAAGGATATACCTTTGAATTCGCTTGGATTACGAATATCATTGATAATGGAATTATCATCCACCGATTGTGTTTCCGAATCCATTGTTTCTATATTCTTACATATGTTGATATGTAAGACCTCCGCATCTATTGGAACCCAAGGTTCCAGTAGCTCAAAAACGCCCTAAGGCGTTTTGAGCCACAACAGATTCCCTTTGCCACCTTTGGTGGTAAAGGGAATCGGGAGTAAAACCTCCTAAGTAACGAGGACACCTCGTTACACTCGGTGCCCTCCTAAGGTTTCTTTCAAGGAATCTTGGTACATTAGTTCTATAGTATCTTATACAACCAATTTGATATTCTTTATTAAAAAGGGAGGTTTTAAAGGAACCTACGGTTCCTTTATCCAATATCATTTATTGGTACCCTATCGTAGATTCCATCCCATTTTGAACTACCAATGTGGGATAAATAGCAAAACCTTTCAATTCATTTTTTTGCATAGAATTAGAATATTTCCAATCAACGGCTTCGTCCATGGTTAACAATACATTGTATATTTTTTGAATGTTACGATTGTTGATTAAATATGCATGATTTCCAGTAATGACATCCTTGATATCATAAATATTTTCTTTATATAGTTGACTATGTGAATCGTTCAAATTTCCAAAATACAACAAATCAAAATCTTTGTCAATAATGTGCAAAATATGTTGTATTTGTGCATCCAAATCGTCTTTCAAAATATGAAAATCATTCTCAAAAATAATCGTATATCCTTGAGGTTTGTCCAACAAAGACTTTATCAACATAAAATGACTCAAATAACACCCAATTACGTTGGATCTTTGTCCCTTTTTATTGTTTTGCAATTTATGATCAAACATAGATAATTGATTCATGTCCAAATCTTTACCCATAATTGCATCAAAAATATGTATAGGTTTTCCTAATTTTGCTTCTTGTATTTCTATGTTCTTGGTTCGTTCTTGGTTGGTACGGTCATGAATGACATAATAGGTAATATCGGAATAATTTTCAAAAGATTCTATGGGAATCCACGATAGTAAACATAGAAAAATAAAAATACATAAAATCATATATAAAGACCATCCATGTTGTTTCATTATACACAATCATCCGATAAAATTGGTCAGAGGGACAAAGTCCTTCAACAACAAACTCATTCGGTGGCAAAGCCACCTGCTGAGTTAGTACGATTTTATCGGTCAAATCCAATACCTGATTCCATTCCATTTTGATTTACAATCGTGGGATTCACTAACAGTGCAGTTAATTTACCTTCACCAATGAATCTTCCATATTTATAATCAATTGGATTATCAATTTCAAACAACATATCATGTATTTTTTGAATACTTTGATTCTGGATAATATATCCGTGCAATCCGGCAAAATCTTGGTAATTGTTCATATCCAGTTCAAATAAATCTTCTTTGTACAATTTTCCCACATAGGAATCCAAATGTCCGAAGAATATCATATCCATTTCTTTGTCTATGATATCTAATTCATGTCGTATATGATTTTCAAGGTCGTCACTCATAATTTGAAAATCGTCTTCAAATATCACAGTATAACCTTTACTGGGTAGAATTTGTTGTGATATTTTTTTTAATAACATAAAATGACTCAAATAACATCCGTATTCATTTTTATTTCTAGAATTATATTTGTTTTGCAATCTTGGGTCAAATACAGATAAATTATCTAAATCCAACTCCTTTCCCATGATTGCATCAAATATATGAATTGGTTTTCCCAATTTTGTTTCCTGTTCCTCAATGTTTTTTTTTCGTTCTTGGTTAGAACGATTATGAATGACATAATACGTAATAGGAACGTTTTGATTATCTTCATAATTTTCTGAAAATTTATGTT
>Ga0209777_10003038_pt1 | contig 21253 bp, 21 predicted proteins | sample FrelakmetHBP12HB_FD_187147 | JGI IMG/M metagenome (GOLD analysis project Ga0209777, IMG submission 187147) | Freshwater lake sediment microbial communities from the University of Notre Dame, USA, for methane emissions studies -HBP12 HB (SPAdes)... | ecosystem: Environmental > Aquatic >...
AAAAGGGCATATGCACTCGCAAACAAAACAGAACAGAAGGAAAAGACCAATGACTAACAACTACCAAAAAGAGATTCAAACTAAACTGACCAAAGGCCTCCTCGACATGATAATTCTGCAGTTCCTCGACCAGCAACCCATGCACGGTTACCAAGTCATCACCAAGATCCGCAAAAGCTTCGGCGTCTACTTCGGCCCCAGCACCGTCTACCCCCTGTTGGGCAGCCTAGAAAAGAAAGGCTACGTTAAAAGCACCTGGAACATGGACACAGAACGCCCACGAAAAGTCTACACACTCACAAACGACGGTCAAACAGTTCTCAACTTCACTGAGGGCTCGCTGCACCTTATATGCAAGTCAATGGCGCCAGACAACAGAGTCAAAATCGGAGCCGCCGTTCTAACGGCTACAGGCCCCAGGTTCCAGAGAAACACTGCAAGCACTTGCTAACTTTAAAACGCAACACGCACTCCAAAACCAATGCGTTTTGAAATTAACGAAAAAGAAAGGCCTGCTATTATCGACTTTAGTATTTCGACTTTCCAAATTTTAGTATTCTAGACAACCTACGTTAGAGATACAACTTGAGTTGGACCCCGTCCATGGCGAGCGCTTGTTTTGGTTGGTTGAACCAAAATTTAATCAAGAAACACGCCCATCGAGATGGCGTATGCTCGTTTCCGACTACCTTACCCTCTATATGAATAAAATACTACTATACCCCTTCCTTGCCTCATCCTGCCTAATGGATGCCCTGATTCGTGTATACTGCCCCTGAACCTGACTTTTTCCGCTGAATCAGCCGTCTTTTCCATTGGTTGGTTGGGATTAAAATTTAATTGAAAAGATAAAGAAATGATTTGACATGCTGGAGTTGTTTTCTGATTCGATAACCTACTTTGGTGTATTCTGCATCCTTTTCTTTATTATTTCCATTTGTTGGTCTGCACTTAAAACCATGTGAGTTTCAATATCGAAGTAAGGATTGTATTTGCCCAATTCCATCGCTAGGTCAATCTCGTTTCCCTCAAAAATCGCGTATCCCGCGTTGCCTCCAGCAAAAACGCCCCAGTCCTTCAGTTTTCCCGACTTTAAATCTTCTTGAGCCATTTGCGTCAGAAAAGATATTTGTTTGATTGCTTCTTTAGGGTCCGAGGAAATTCGCGCGTTGATTCCTTTCCAAGAAATTAATACTTTTGTCATAAATTCATCACCTTTACACTAACCACTACGTTATTGACTACGGTTGGTTTTACCCCTTAACAGTATGTGACTGTTAAGCAGCAGTAACAACTCATTGACCTCAGCATAGATTAAATTGTAATCAAAAAAAAATTAACACATGTCGTGGAGCTGGTTTTTGATGAAACGAGGATGGTTCTGGGAAGTGGGTGTTAAGAAGAGCAGGTGCCTGCCAGGTGATTTCTTGAATATCGAGGTAGAGGTAGCCGGTTTCAAATGAGAAGCCGTCTGGGCGCTTGCAGAAAAACAGGGCAGGTACTCAGGTCAACGTAATAATGATGATAATAATAGGATATTAACCAATTAGCTAAGCCTTTTCCTGCATGGGTGAAGAAAAAAAGTGGAATTAACATAATTCACCACCTCGAAAGCCATAAATTGATGTTATTCTTTGGAGATGCTGCGTGATTTGCTTGTCGCTTGAAGTTGTACCGCATGTGGAGCTGGAAAAATATTTGGGCAAATGGTATGAGATAGCACACCTTCCCGCCAAATTCGAAGAAGGCTGTAATGAAACCACCGCCACTTACACATTATCAAAAGATGGCAGCATATCCGTGCTCAACCAATCCACAAAAAATGGCAAGATAAAACAGGCAAAAGGCAAAGCAAAAGTAGTTGAAAAGAACTCTAACGCGAAACTCAAAGTAACGTTCTTCTGGCCATTCTATGGTGATTATTGGATTATAAAATTGGGGAATGATTATGATTACTCTGTTGTAGGTACACCAAACCGCAAGTATCTTTGGATATTGAGCAGAACCCCACAAATGGATGACAAGCTATACTCACAATTAATAGAATACGTAAAGTCAAAAGGTTTCGATGTAAACAAGCTCATCAAAACTCTTCAAAAGGCATAAAGCACGCACGGCTAAAAATGATACTCCCAGAAACGTTGGATTAAATTTTAATCCAACCAACCAACTTTTCGTTCAGGAGACACTGGAAAAGGGCACTTTTCAGGGCGTAACTCGGTTCAGAACATACACTTCAGGATATCTCAGGATAGCCCCCCTTAGGGGAGAAACATGCCATATAGGGTATAGTCTAAATCGAGTATACGCTCCCTGATCCAAGACTAAAAACCATAATAAGTGTAGTCGTAAACGAATGAACAATACTTTTTTTGTTAGTTCGGAAATATGTACTGATTCTTCTCGCCCTCAAAGTTGACGACCATATCTTGTCTAGCGCGCTGCTGAGAACTTTGGAGTAGCGACTTGCTGATTGCAAGTTAAGGCGGAGGGGGTGGCGGAGGCATAGGTTGCAGGCGATAGGGCTTGGGTCTCTTTCTGAGAAGCACGAACGAAACAACAATTACTGTAACAACTACCGCTGCCGCGACGAGCCCAATCCAAAGTGGAAACGAACTGGGCGCGCTAGGAGACGCAGTTGGAGTTTGATTAGTTGAAGGAGATGCAGTTTGATTGGTTGTAGGGGGCGCAGCTAGAGTAGTTGAAGGAGATATAGTTTGACTGGTTGAAGGAGACGTAGTTTGACTGGTTGAAGGAGACGTAGTTTGACTGGTTGAAGGAGACGACGTGGCGGGCGCGCTTGTGAGAGAGGGGGCAGCAGTAGAAGAGGCTGAAGTGGTCACTTGAGGACTGAAAGCGATGGTGGATACTTCGGTTGCGACGTACTGTCCTGGGTTCCCTGCGTCGTCAGAGGAGCTTGCAGTCACCATGTAGGCGACAGCGTAGGAGTTTGGTGCCATATTATCTACATGAACTTCAAATTGCCAAGTATTACCTGGATCTGTTACGTCATATTGTTCAGAACCAGCTCCGACTGCGTTTCCTCGTGAATCATAATAGGTTACGTAGATATTGACAATTCCTGATTCGTCTGCACCAGTATGAACAGCGTTGCCTATGATTGAAGGCGTTGCTCCCATATTGGCGTTGGTCACTGCAATTTGAAACCCCACTGGAGAGCTGGTTGTTTCGGTGGCAGATTTTAATGTTGCCGATACATAAGTTATTGAGCCAGGTTGCCCGCCATAAGTTTCTGTGGTGGTGAAGCCCGACCTTGCGCCAGGATTTATAACAGCAAGATCTGGTGTTGCTTCGGCACTCCAAACTATCTGGTCTAAGATATCGTAGCCATTTACTGTTACTACAACATTCTTAACTGCGTTGCTTCCAGCGTTTTTGACCTCGCCAACTACGGTATAAAAGTTATCTGCGTTAAAGAAGCCCTGCCCTACCGCTATTTGGATGTTCGGTGATGCCTTGACCTCGGGGGCTAATGCACCTAATGAACAAACTATCATCACACTTAAAAGAACTACAACGATTATAGCACGTTTATTTTTGTTCATGTAGTGCGGTCTCTCCAAATGTTTCTCTGGCTTTGCGGTATGGGAGATTCTGCTATTTACGGTTTAGCATGTGTGACCCACACTGACAATGTTGCACATCTGGGAGGGTTGACGTTTTTAATCCCTCTTGAAAGTCTGTTGTCTCTGAGTTGACAAATTACTATCCTGCAATTTTGTTTAAGAAAACGTTTGGGTTGGGATTAAATTTTAATGCACACACACAAAATTACGGCGTCCTTGCGGGTTAGAATCGCATTCACTAAATTTTAATCAAAAAAAGTATATGAAAAAAGATTAGGTTGCTTCCTCCAAAGGTATTCCTAAAGCGTCTGCAAGTCCTTTGCCATACGCAGCATCAGCCTTCAGACAGTTCCTGATGTGTCTAATCTTGATTTCTTTTGGGATATCTCCCATCGCACGCGCTGTATTTTCAAATAAGGCTTTTTTTTGGTCAGGGTTCATTAGTCTAAACAGGTTTCCTGGCTGAGTGTAGTAGTCATCATCGTCTTTTCTGAAGTCCCAATGGTCTCCAGCACCATTTAGCTCAAGAGGTGATTCTTTGAAATCTGGCTGTTCTTGCCATTGCCCATAGCTGTTGGGTTCATATCCGATTGTACTACCTGCATTATTGTTGACCCGCATTTGACCGTCTCTGTGATAGCTATTAACTGGGCAACGAGGCGCATTTACAGGTATTTGATGATGATTTACACCAAGTCTGTAACGTTGTGCATCGCCATATGAGAATAGCCTACCTTGCAACATTTTGTCTGGAGAAAATCCGATTCCTGGAACCACATTAGCAGGATTGAATGCGACTTGTTCTACTTCTGCAAAATAGTTTTCGGGGTTGCGGTTTAGTTCAAAATAGCCTACCTCGATGAGTAGAAAGTTTTTGTGAGACCACACTTTTGTCAAATCGAAAGGATTATATGGCATTTCTTTTGCTTGCTCTTCAGTCATGACTTGGATAAACATCTTCCAGCGTGGAAAGTCTCGGCGTTTGATACTTTCGAAAAGGTCACGCTGATGGCTCTCACGGTCTTTAGCGATAATGGATTCAGCTTCTGCGTCGGTCAGGTTCTTGATGCCCTGCTGAGTAACAAAATGGAACTTAACCCACACCCACTCATTTTTAGCATTGACCATGCTAAACGCATGGCTACCAAAACCGTGCATATGTCTATACGATAACGGTATGCCTCTTTCGCTCATTGTAATAGTAACCTGATGAAGTGCTTCAGGAAGTGACGTCCAAAAGTCCCAGTTGTTTTTTGCGCTTCTCATGTTTGTATGAGGGTCACGTTTTACTGCATGGTTTAGGTCTGGGAATTTAAGCGGGTCGCGAAGGAAGAATACAGGTGTGTTGTTTCCGACAAGGTCCCAATTGCCTTCTTCAGTGTAGAATTTCATGGCAAAGCCACGAATATCGCGTTCAGCATCGGCAGCACCACGTTCTCCAGCAACAGTTGAAAAACGTACGAACATTTCCGTTTTCTTGCCGATTTCTGAGAAGACCTTGGCTTTCGTGTATTTTGTGATGTCATGGGTTACTGTGAAGGTTCCATACGCACCCGAGCCTTTGGCGTGCATTCTTCTCTCAGGAATGACTTCTCTGTCAAAATGAGCCAGTTTCTCAAGGAACCAAACATCCTGTAGAAGCATTGGTCCTCGTGGACCAGCAGTCATAGCATTTTGATTGTCAGGTACAGGCGCACCTGCAACAGTCGTTAGCTTCCTCTGAGACTTTTCGCTCATAATACAACCTCATTATAAATTGATACAGTAACTACAATTTAGCTTTTTGTTTCGTTTGGTTATTTTAACGCGTGATGCTATTCAATCGAGAATTTGCCGAGGGTAATTTATGGCGGAACAATTTACTCTTAATCGGTAATGTTTTAAACTAAATTTCGGAAAACACATAACTTCGCGGGGTAAACTAAAATTTAGTCAAAAAAAATTGACGACTACGGTGTCCGAAACCCGCGATGAGGCTGAATATTGGTGCGTTTGTTTAAGACGAGGCCGCCAGAGGCTAATAGTTAGTCGTCTCGTTCTCTCGTAGCTCAGCAGTCATTTTCATGCTTTCAATGCTTTGCTGTGTTACCACCGCAAAATGTGGAGAGTCCACCGAAACTATAGAGCGAGATATTGGCTGAATTTGCCCATTATCCCTGCTGACCTTTAGCTCAGAAACAGACATCGCTTTATCTGTCGCATAGAGTTCTACAACGCAGTCCCTTGGACTGTCTTCAGGAATTTCTCGAATAATAATTGCGTAATAATCGTGTTTACCCCTCACAAAACGACTCCCTTCTGAATCAGCTATCGTCCAATCAAGTGTTGCCGTTTATTCCACTTCAATTCTGCACGTTGATTTCTCTCCCTCTAACCGTTCACCTTTTAGTTTTTGCGTTCTCAGGGAAGATGCCGTCTATTTCGCCATGTAGTACAGGGTTCCCTTTATGATGTTCGTTTTGATTTTCCCTTTAGCCACCAAATTGCCAAGAATAGTGGGCATTCCGAAAATGATAATTCCAGACTCTATGGCTTTCCACAAGTCACCAAAATTTGTTTGAAGGTTTATGCCGTCCATTATTTCTAACATCGTAAAAGCGTTGTTTCGATTTTTCTCCAAGAAAGAAACTGCTGATTTTTCAAGTTCGCTTAAGACAACACCAGAATCAAATTCAGATTTTTCTATTGGCATAATTTCAACTCATGGCTATTTTGGTTCAATTCAGTTTTAAGTCTTTTCGATTACGTCTTTTTTTCCATAATAGAAAATTGGTTCTGTTACCTCTACGGTTGATAAGTCGTGCACGCGGTAATTGCCTCTCTTATGTCTGTGGTAACCATCCAGCATCCCAAGAAGCTCCAGCTGATACATTACTATTACAAAAGTAACAATTATCGCAAAGAGAAAGAATCTTAGCGCGGATGCGTGTTATATCCTAAAGGTCATTTGCTTAGTTTTCTGAATCTCTTCAGAGTAGTGATTCGTAGATTTTTATTGTCTCGCCGGCAACTTTGCTCCATGTAAAGTATTCTAGTACTCTTTTTCGACCGTTCTCACCCCAGTTTCTAGCTTTCTCGGGGTTTCGCAGGGTCTCTTTTATTCCCCAAGCTATGTCTGAGGGATCTTCGCCGTTAACATGCACTCCGTTCTGGTCTGGGCCTGAGCTTAGCACTTGTTCTCTGAAACCGACTACGCCACGTGCGCCTACGACAACTGGCTTTTCCAATGCCATAGCTTCTAGGCAAACTATTCCGAAGGGCTCATAGGTCGAAGGGAATATGCAAACGTCCGAAGCAGCATAATGCAGGATTCTCTCAGTTTCCGGGACAAAATCAAAGCGATACACAATGTTGCTCTTAATGTTTAACCGATCCGCTGTTTCAACTATGTCCCGTTGTTCTTCTCCCTTCCCCAGAATTACGAGCATAGTGTTAGGATATTCCTTCAAGACAGAGGGCATTGCCAGCAAAAGGTTTCTGGCGCCCTTCACCCACGACAGCCTTCCTACAAACAGAAGCATGGTCCAGTCAAGGGGAACGCCGTATCTTTTGCGAATCGCTGCAACATCCTCTTGCTTACATTTTGCCATGTCGTAACGTTCGGGGTCTACGCCGTTCCAAACCACGCTCACTTTTGATGGCGCCCAACCATGCTTTATTAGGTCTTGTTGCATGGCGTAACTGACAGTGACTATTCTGTCTGAGTTTTGAGCCATAGCATATTCAAAATGCTTCACTACTTCCGATCCTTGGTCCTGGCTTCTTCCCCATTCAGTGCTGTGGACATGAAAGACCACTGGGATCTTAGTTTCATTCTTTATAACAAGACCAGAAATACTGCTAAGCCAATCATGCACACACACAACGTCAAAATCGTACTTCTCCTTCTTTATCAGGCCGTTGATGAATTTTGTAGCGCTAAGAATATTGTAAATGAAAATGTCATTGAAGAATTTTATGTTGGTGCCCCATTTCTTCAAATCGTCAACGACAAAAAATGGAAAAACGTTGCTCGCATCAGCAATCAAGGGCCTATGAACCTCCACGCCTCGCAGGATTTCTCGGGTTTTCAAATTGCCCCCATTTAGCGTGAAGACTGAAACGTCGTGTCCCATGTCAACATATTCCTGCGTTACGTTTTCAGCGTACGTGCCCAAACCACCAACAATCGCCGGTGGATATTCGTAAACAAAGAAGCCGATCCTCAAAATGTTCACCTAAGGTACAGGTCCAAACTTGTTTCGAACTTCATTTATATGTTCCACGAGTACTTAAATGAACCAAGATTAGCCTTATTACCGATTTAGCCCGCGCCAAATTTCCTAAATTGTTTACCGTGCTCATATCTTCTTCGCAAGTTACCTGATAGGAAAACTTTTGAAACTGAAATATGCGCTAGCAGGAAACTTGATTTGTTACCGCCATCTAAAAAAGGTTAAATTAGTTGTATATCAGAGCAAAAGCAGGTGTCTGGATGAGTGGTCTTGAAAGCCGATTAAACCGCCTGCTGAAAAGCGACTCATACCTAACCCCGTTTTCGGATCAGATTCGACACCGATTGGAGCATATCGAAGAAACAGAGAATCGCCTCACGCAAGGCAAAAAGAGCTTAACAGAGTTTGCGTCCGGCCACGAATACTTCGGCCTGCATTTCCAACAAGGCGAATGGGTTTTTCGCGAATGGGCTCCAAACGCAACGGCGATTTACCTGATGGGAGACATGAACAAATGGCAAGCGCGAAGGGAATTTGAGCTAGAAAGAATCAACGACTATGGTATCTGGGAAATTCGTCTGACTGCTGACAAACTGACACATGGTGACCTGTATCGACTTCGTATTCATTGGGCAGGGGGCGAAGGCGATCGCATTCCGGTTTACGCTCGACGGGTGGTTCAAGATCCAAAAACTCTAATTTTCAACGCCCAAGTATGGTTACCTCCGGAATCATATCGTTGGAAAAAACCTGATTTTAAACGGCCCCAAGTGGCCCCATTGATCTACGAAGCGCACATCGGTATGGCGCAGGAAGAAGAAAAAATCGGGTCCTTCCGCGAATTTACATTCGGGGTGCTTCCGCGAATCGTCGAGGCCGGTTACAACACGTTACAGCTGATGGCAATTCAAGAACATCCCTACTACGGATCGTTTGGTTATCAGGTATCAAGCTTTTTCGCCCCTTCCTCGCGGTACGGAACGCCCGAGGATTTGAAACTCCTGATCGACACGGCTCACGCAAACGGGCTCACCGTTTTCATGGATCTGATTCATTCCCACTCCGTGTCCAACGAGGTGGAGGGACTAAGTCGCTTCGACGGGACACTATTTCAGTATTTTCACGGTGGCCCACGCGGAAAACACAAGGCATGGGATTCACGCTGCTTCGATTACGACAAGCCTCAGGTTTTGCATTTCTTACTGTCCAATTGCCGATACTGGCTAGACGAATTCCGCTTTGACGGCTTTCGGTTCGACGGCGTCACCAGCATGATTTACCTAGAACACGGTCTTAAGAGAGTGTTCACTTCATACAACGATTACTTCGACGGCAGCGTGGATGAAGATGGCTTGACCTATTTAGCTCTGGCCAACCGAGTGATTCATGATATCCGACCCGACGCCGTCACCATAGCCGAAGATGTCAGCGGCATGCCAGGTTTGGCCGTTCCCCAGTCAGAGGGCGGGTTCGGCTTTGACTATCGCTTTGCGATGGGGGTACCTGATTACTGGATCCGTCTGATAAAAGATTTCAAAGACGAGAATTGGCCGATCGGGCATCTTTGGTTTGAACTCACCAACCGCAGGACAGAGGAGAAAACAATTAGTTACGCCGAATCTCATGACCAAGCCTTAGTGGGAGACCAGACACTTATTTTCCGACTTATCGGCGAAGACATGTACAATCATATGCTGATCGCTGATGACAACTCAAGAGTCGCCCGAGGAATAGCTTTGCACAAGATGATCCGGTTAATAACTCTTGGCACAGCCAGCAATGGTTATCTGAACTTTATGGGCAATGAATTCGGTCACCCAGACTGGATAGATTTCCCCCGCGAGGGAAACAACTGGTCATTCAAGCATGCTCGTCGACAATGGCATCTCGCAGACGACATCCACCTAAAGTATCATTTACTAGCTCGGTTTGATCGCGACATGATTGCACTGGCCAAAACACATCACCTTCTTGAAGCATCAATCCCGCAACTATTGCATCAAGATTCCGCGAAAAAAATAATCATCTTCAAAAGGGCTGATCTGGTTTTTGCCTTCAATTTTAATCCTTTTCAATCTTTTACTGATTATCGATTTGAAGCGCCTCCTGGAAAATATCGGATGATCCTAGACGGTGATTCACCAAAGTATGGTGGATACGGCAGGCTGTCACCCCAACAGAACCACTTCACTGCTATGGATAATGCTGAAGCAGAAACTCAACATAAGCTCAGTCTCTATCTGCCCGCTCGCTCCGCTTTTGTCTTATGCCCCGCTATAGAAGACCCACAATCATGAACATTCCTTAAACAGCGGAAAAGAGAAGAGCAAAAGTCCTGGATGGCCTGCAACATCGCCGACGCCCTGAGCATGTTACTCGTAAAACCGTGTACTAAGCGAGGCTTTATCAGTCAGCAATTTCGTTACTAGCTGAAACATCATAATTACAAAGGTTCTTCAAACCACAAAATCCTCTTCTCTTTTCGTCCAGATTGCAAAAACTTCCACCTCAAATCTTGACTAATTTGGAGCTATCTTAGTAGTAATATGACAAGGTATAAGTAACTTGCCTAAAACTCGGTTTAAGGCTTTTTGCGGCTCTAAGCCCATGAGGCGGGCCGCCTAGCCGAAGAATGTGGCTGCTATTTCGTAGAGCTTCAAATCAACCGTTTTGCGCTTGCCGACAACGTCCTTCAAGGGCACGGACACAATTGCGTTTCCCTGGATGGCAACCATCTCGCCGAATCTGCCCTCGTTTACAAGTTCAATCGCTGCGATTCCAAATCGGGTAGCCAGAACTCTGTCGAACGCATTCGGAGAGCCACCGCGTTGAAGATGACCAAGAACCACTGCCCTAGTATCGATGTTTTCAAGTCTCTTCTCTATTTCCTTTCCTATGTAATAGCCTATGCCGCCAAGCCGGGCGTGTCCGAACTCATCTACCCCACTGCTATAGACAATCTCCTCGCACCCCTTTGGTTTGGCACCTTCAGCGGCGACGATAATGCTGAAGTTTCGACCGCGTTTTTGCCTCTTCCTGATGCATTCGCAGACTTCTTCAATTTCAAAGGGTTTCTCAGGAATCAAGATGGCGTCTGCCCCACCGGCAATTCCTGCCTCCAAGGCGATCCAACCGGTGTATCTTCCCATAACTTCAAGGATTATCACCCTGTGATGCGATTCTGCTGTTGTATGAAGCCTGTCGAGTGCTTCGCAAGCAATTGCAACTGCCGTTTGGAAACCAAAGGTATAGTCCGTGCCAACCAAGTCGTTGTCAATAGTTTTGGGGACTCCGACAACAGGGAGCCCCATTTCGTATAGCTTGGAGGCTACGCCAAGGGTGTCCTCTCCACCTATTGCGATGACCGCTTCAATACCGTATTCAGAAACGTTTTTCAGAATACGGTTTGCTCCATCTCCGCTCTTGAACGGATTGGTCCTGGAAGTGCCTAGTATTGATCCTCCCTTAGGGAGCATGCCGACGAGGGTCTTCAGGTCTAAGGAGATGAATTCGCCTTGGACCAAGCCTTGCCAGCCATCTTTAATGCCGACAATTTCATATCCGTAGTCTTGAATTGCCTTTCTGACTATAGCTCTCAGCACGGCGTTGATTCCAGGCGCGTCTCCCCCGCCTGTTAGGATACCGACTTTTATTATCTTCGACTCCTGTGTAACTATCATTTCTGCCCTGCAATCAAGTGTTGCTTGCCACTATTATAGATAGGAACTTGCTGTGTTTAGTTTCTGCGAGACATGAGTGCCAGAAAATGGATTCAAACCTTTTTGGATAGTGGGTCTCTCAGACCTGCTTTTAAGTGGCAAACAGGGGAGTTTACTGTAGATAAAGACCAGAGTCGTTTCCCCACCTGTACCGTTTGAAACTCAAATGTCCACATGATTTCTTGTCCTAGAACAAAAAGAGATTTGAAAATGATCATTAGCTGTGATATTTTTCTTTTCTGTCTTGATAGTTATTCTAGAAGTTGGGCAACCATTGCAGTAGCCTAACAAGGATACTCCATAATTCTTAAAAGCCATAAATGCAAAAGGTTGATGAGAGGGCAAACTGTGAAAGAAGAGTTATATCCTTATGTAGTTTTTCTTCCATCCGAAGAAAAAAATAAGGTTCTCAGCGCTATCTTCGGCTCTAAAGCAGCAGTTGATCTCCTCAACTTCAGCTTGGAGCAGGGCGTCGCTAAAAGCATCTACCAGAAAGACCTTGTCAAGAAGCTCAACTTCAGCAACAAAACCATCATCGAGAACCTGAAAACCCTCGTAAAACTCCGCGTCTTAGATGAAGCAATGGAGAAAAACGAGAGGGAAGGCCGAATCATCTGGGTTAAAGCCTACAAACTCACGGATCTGGGCAAGTGGTTCGCGCTTCTCATGGCTGACGAGGACCAGATTTCCGAGGTCGAGAAAGCCGAAATCATGCAAAACCTATTTCGCATCTACGTGAAGATGGTTAAGGGCCTCGCCGAGGAGTTGCACATCAACAAGAAAATGTTCGAAGACATCTTCAAAGAAGAGATGAAGGCTTGAAACCCAAAGTCATCGCCGTCGTCGGCGGCAAAAAAGTCGGCAAAACCACAACAACCGAAAACCTCATCGACGAACTCACCAAACGCGGCTACAGAGTCGCAGCGATCAAACACATCAGCGAACCCGAATGGACCATCGACACGCCAGGCAAAGACACGTTCAGATTCGCCAAAAAAGGAGCTAACCCCATAATCGTCTTGGCTCCAAACGAAACCGTCACCATCGCGAAGGGCGCAACGGAAAAAATCCCCCTATCCGCGCTGCTCAAAAAAGCCAGAGGCAGCGACGTTGTTCTTACGGAAGGCTTCAAGAGAACAGTCGCCAAAAAAACCGCCGTACCCAAAATCGTCGTCGTCACCTCAAAAGAGCAGGCTGAAGCAGCCCAGAAAACCTATAAGCCCATTCTCGCGTTCAGCGGACCGTATGACACGCATGAGCTATTTCCCGCAACCCCATATGTCAACGGGCTCACGGAACCCGGAAAACTGGCGGACCTAGCCGAAGACAAAATCCTCAAAAACAAAAAATGAAAACTACCCTCAAACTACACTTTGAAGACAAGTTTTTGCACAATGGTGCACAATGGTTTGTACAATCGCTGACCAACTGCTTTAGCCGAAACCAAACTGCTTCAGACCCAGAAACATTGGTTTTCTCCATTGTAGCACAAACGCAAAAATCATTCACCACACAAATCACCGGTCTAACCTTTCTCATTCGCCATCTGAAAGGGTCCACTTCTTCCCTCCTCCAAACTAATCAGTCACGCTTTATCTGTCCAAGGCTTTCCGCCAGTCATCTTTTCTGCACTTCTCTGGACTGAATTTTTCATCAATGGGATTGATGCTTCCATCAATGGCATCAATGGCTTGTGCAATCGCTAACAAGTTGCTTTGGCTGAAAGCAAACTGCCTCAAACCCCAAAACACGGTTTTCCCCATTGTTCATCAATGCCAAAAACCATTGATGGCACAAAAAAATCTTATCCAAGCAAGAACGGATGACGGCGACCATCGCGCAGCGGAAGTTGCGACTATTAGACCAATTCACAACTAATATGCGGATAAGGAGCCTTTTTTATTTTTTTGTGACTATTGCTGTACGTTGTTTCGGCACCTCTTTGACTAAGCACAACATGTTGCTCCAGTACCGCTTTAACATACAGAATAGTCACAACTAAGCTTCCGGCAATTGTTGGGACAATAAAATCTAGTTCTTCAACCAACCATAGCCGATGGGCATTATACGGTTGCCTCTCCAACCGTACAATGGCGTACAATGCGTACAATGATTTGCACAATCGCCAAAACACTCAGCCAAAAAAAACCAACCCCTTTTAACCCCAGAAACACGACAAAACTCCATTGCAGTACAAACGCAAAAAACATTGTACGCACAAGAAAATCCCTATCCCAGCAGACAAATGGATGCCACTATAAACAGCGAATATCCCAACTACAAAATTCAGCTCAAAAAACCTGGAAAAGCCGACGTCATTTTCGCCAAGTTCTCAGCAAAACAAGAAAGAGATTGTTGGGGTGTGGGGTTTGGAGGAATTTGGAGGGGGAGAAGGGAGAGCGTACGAAAAATATGAGGTTCTCCAAACCATTCCACCCAACTTGTTTCTCTTTTCTGTTTTTGCTTTTTTCCCTCCTACGCTCTTACAGTGCCTTGAAGGCTTCAAACCACCTGTTGTAGAGTGACAGCATATCCACGGAGACACTTGGCTTTCTCGTGTCGAATATCTGGCGGAAATCAAGCATCGTCAAAGCCCGCGGCGTAGCTTCCTTGTCCATAGCTTTGCCGGACTCAAAGAACTCGCCGATAAGCGAAAGCTGCGCAGACTGGCAAACATCTCGAATATCGCTACCCGAGAAGCCCTCACTGAGCCTAGACAACTCGCTTATGTCGACATCCTCCGTGATCGAAAGATTGCCCACGTAAAGCTTGAGCATATTGAGCCGCGTGCTGCTATCTGGCAGAGGAACCATGATACGCTTCTGGAACCTACGTATAAAGGCCCAATCCAAATCCCAAGGCTTATTCGTCGCGCCTATGACATAAACGTGCAGCGCCTTGCCCTTGTCCATGATACCATCCATCTCCTTGAGGAACTGATTCTTCACGCGAATTTCGCCGCCCACCTCATTACTGTGCTGCCCCATGAGCGAATCCAACTCATCCACGAACACAATAGCAGGCCTACCATCACCCGCGGACTTCCGCGCCGCCGTGAACAACTTAGCCACGTTCTGCTCAGCCTCACCCAACCACTTCGACATAATCGAAGCCGCATCAATCTGGTAGAAGCTAGCATCAATCTCAGTCGCAACCGCAGCAGCCAACAACGTCTTACCACAACCAGGCGGACCAAACAACAAGATACCCCGAGGCCAACCCAACGGAAACAGATCAGGCCTTTGAACAGGATAAACAATAGCTTCCTTAACCGCCTTCTTGGCAGTCTCTAAGCCAACAACCTCTTCCCAACGCACGTTAGGCTTCTCAGTAACGACGAGTTCGTCCCCGCCACCTTTCCCGTCCGGCGTAGCTCTCTCCACCGCTCCACCACCGGCCTCCTCGGATTCCCGCTCCATCTCCATACGGACATCCTGAGGCGAGACGGAACCTTGCAGTGCTTTGATTCGTTCTTGGTAAGCAATAGCCCTCTGCACGTAGACCTTGTTTAAACCGTACTCCGGATAAAGCTGAACAAGCTGAAGCAACGCTTCGATGGCTTTCTGATAAAGCGTTATGGCTCGACCTTTGTTACCCTGCTTGTCCATCTTCACGGCGTCAAGTGCATAAGTAGTTGCTGCTCTCTCTAGCTCTTGTGATGCGCTCATGTTTTCCCCTCAGTTTCATTTAGTCTGGCGATTTTAGCTCAATTTTTATCTTGCCCTTGTGCCCTAAGCTTTCAAGGGCTTCCTCAATTTCCTTGTTGGAAGTCTTGAGTTCTGTTGAACAACGAGTAAGGTCTATTTCACCGTTACTCTTCCGAACGTACTCCAGGAGCATATCCTCAATCGAGGGCTTCTGCATCGCAAAAGAGATCTCCTGAATCTCCTGCTTCTTGTAAGAAATCACCGTCTGATTAATAGGCTGAGGCCTATACTCATCCGACACTCGCCGCCCAACAGACTCCGAACATGAAGCAGACAAAGCAACCATCTCCCGAACAGGAGCCGCCTTATGCTTAACTTCAGCCTTGGGCTCAGCAATCGGGGGTTCGGGCAAGGTTTGCTCGATTTTCTGCTTCAGAAAACTGGAAACTTCTTTGAGGATTTCTTCGCCGCCCTCAGTCTTGTGTCCCACTGGGATGACGGCATCCGCGTCGGCTTGAACCTTCGTAGCATACAGCGTCTCGCTGATGGTGCTGTTGACCGTGTTAAGTTCAGCGGACACGTCCGGTAAAACCTGGAAAAGATCCTGCGACACGTTCTGCAACAGCTTTAGCGCAGGCTTTAAGTCGAGGACTATCTCGCTAAGTTCGCTAATGGTCTCTAATCGGAGGACAACACGCTCTATAGCGAGCTGCACGTTGTAGAGAAACTTGAGAAGTTTGCGGACTTCAGCGATTTCGTTAGCACAAACTGCAGCGCGTTCCTTATTACTCTTTTTCAACGCGCCCATGCAGGTTTCAAAAAGAACTTTGTCACGCTCTTTGAGGCGGTAGCTGGCCTGATCGAGCTTGTTCTGCTGAATCTTCAGCGTTTGAATTGATTTGGCTGCGAGTTCTTTCACGGGAGGAGGAGCGGGGTGGGTGTTTAGTCCTTTCATTTTTTTTCCCTCCGCGCCCAGCTACCTTATTCCGTGCTTAATGGCTAAATTCCAGCCTTTGCGACTTCTTTCACGTAAACTACAACAGGGGGTTCTGGAAGGTTAGTGGCGGGTTCGTTCACTTTTTCGGCGTAGATCTTGGATTCTTGTTTAACTATGGTGGGCATAACTTTTGGCTCAGCGACCACTGGTGCATCGCCCAGCAAGACATTGGAAAGTTTGTTTTTCAACACTTCCATGTCAGCTTTTTCGGAGCTCGTACGCTTGATAACTTCCTGCAGAGACGCGGAGGCTATTCGGTACTGGTCGTCGCTCACCTTGCCTATTTCGTGTTGTAGTTCAAGATGGAGAACACTGTAGCTGAGGACCGTCATTTCTTCTTCGCAGCGCGTGATGCTCTGGATAGCTTCATCTTGCAGAATCTGGGCATCCTTGCGCAACTGCGCCAACACGGTGGTGAAGCTTGCGTGAAGTTCCTGATACAGGTTTGGAGCGATTTTTCGCTTCTCGTTTAGGTCCTTAAGGGCCTGGTCTTTGCGCCATATGAAGGGAATTTGATCGCAGATGGTCGCGGAGTTAGATTTTACGCGTGAGAGTAATGTAACTTCAGCACCATTGAACTGGATGTATTCGATGGGCTGCTTCATGAATCTTCCATCGGACTCCTCGATGTACGCGGCGTCAAACTTTCCGTTTGGCGCAGTGGCGTAAGAGGCTACTCTTCCGACTGCTCGTCCATATTCATCTTTCACTGGTTTGCCAATGGAAAGAAAAAGATTGGAGGATAAAGACATGTTTTATGCTCCTCCTAGAATCCTTGGGTTGATTGTTCCGTTTGCGTTGATGGCGATGCTGGCATGCCTGGCGGGAGGTCGGGGAACTTGTCTTTTATCTTTTGCTCTGCAACGGTGGCTGCTTCAGTTAGGATTTTGCTAGCGTCCTCGTTGACGGTGTCGAAGTTCAGGGTCATTCCGGAGCCTTGGCCTGCTTCGATCATGATGCCGCTGAGCATGTTTCCGATTTCGCCGAGTTCGTTTTCCGCTTCGGGGAACACGCTGACCAATCCTGTTCGGACGGAGCGCAGGACACCCACTGCTGGACCCAGAGTGGAGACCACGTCGCCGAGTTCTGAAACTGTTCGTAATCTTAACGTGATTTGTTCGAGTGCCAGCTTGGCATTTATGATCAGTCGGGACATCTTGCGGACTTCAGAGAGTTCGTTAGCGAAAACGTTAGCGCGGGCCGTATCATGTTTGGTGTATGCATCAACTATTCTTGCGAAGATTGCTTTATCGCGTTGGCCAAATCTGTCTGTTGCTTGGTCGAGCTTCTGTACCTGGAGCTCTATACGTCTGACGGCGAAGTCTAAGCGGGGCTTGAGTGGGCCTGGGGGCTTTACAGCATCTTTTAGGCGGTTGCTGAACGGAGCTTCTTCTTTTCTACTTTCCCATTTTTTAGCGAACCTTTCGGACAATTTGTATTCCTCTGACAACACCGCTACGCGTGGAACAATCTTATACGTTGTTAACATGGTGGAAATATGCTCGTATATACGTAGGGATATACATGCATGAAAAAAAGGTTTTTTGCTTTAATCGTTAAACTAAAGCCTCAGTAGCGGCTATGGTGGTTATAGACATAAATGTGTAAGTTAGACTAAAGAGGCGCATCGGCTAATTGCTGTACAAAGGTGAAAACTAATGGGTGACAGAATAAGAATATTTGGCATCATAGCCCTCCTCGGCTTCATGGCAGGCGTCATCGCGCAACTCGCAGCAACATACTTCATTCCATGGATGATAGCAATTTTGCCTATGCTTGGCGGTCTCTCAAGCTTCATGATCTCAGGTCTCGCCGGTGCAGTCTTAACAATGGGGCTTGTAGGTGCCTGGGCATACTTAACCGGTAGCCGAGAAAGATAGAGAAGAACGGTTTCTCCCTATTTTCTTTGTTACCAACTCCAGCTTATTTTCCCTTTGTTGTCTAAGAGTTTTATCGCGTCAGGTCTTCTCGGGTTTGCCGATCTAGGTCTTTCTTAGAAAGAAACGGTTTGAATGAAGAAAGAAGAAATTATTATTAATCCTTCTGTGACAGATTGTCAACCATTAGCACATGATGAACATTCTCTGAGATTTCATGAACGAGAGGTAGTTTTAATCAAGTCAGCTTAGCCGTTTACTATTGTGTGAATGTTTAAGCGGATCCTGAATCTGACGAGGGTTCCCCGCCAGACTGTTCTCCTCCAGAATCGCTGGATGATTGGCTGTTGTTTGACTGATTGCTTGCGTCGTTGTTTCCCCGACCGTTTCCATTGGAGTCTCTTTGACCGGACGCAACCCCCCTCAAGTGTGATAACAAATTTGCTGGCGCTTCCACAGAACCTAAAGACCCCGACTGCAATGATTGTGATTCTGAGGAAACTCCTCCCGTTTCAACTCTTTCTTGAGTTTCTCTGAGGGTTTGTGTCCGTGTCTGGTTAGTCTGAGGTACTTGACTCTGCGTGTTCGAAAAATCTGGACTAGTTGGTTCTCTCGAACATACATAATCATCTTGAGCAGGGTTATACTGTTCGGTATTCCCGATAGTCCTTAGCATTAAGTTATCCTGTTCTGAGTGCGCATACTCATGGTAAGTATCGTTTGAACCGCTTCCACCGCTACCCTCGCCTTCTCCTCCACTTGAACCTGCACCGCCACCAGAACCAGCACCTCCTGATCCTTCTGTTCCACTAGCAGACCCAACAGCTCCTCCTACAACTCCTGTTCCAGCAGATCCAGCTTCACCGCCGTCTCCTGCTATAACAAAATAGAACACGGCTGCTCCAACGCCTGCAAGTATAGCTGCAATTATAGCTGCTATGACAAGTGGGTTGCTAAAAATATTATTTGATTGAGGCGTGGAAGAACTCTGTCCGTTAATTGCTACTGATGGCACTACACTGTTAGGTGGATAAGCCCTTTCGCGAATCCAATAGATAGGTCCCAAAGCTAATCCGCTTCTTCTTTGATTTTGAAGACCAATTGGCTGGGGTAAGGTTAGCGGGTTTGAGTTGCCTGATATTGTGGCAGCATAATTCACCTGTGCCATCCTTAATGAAGAAGTAGCAGAAGGTATGATGAGTGAGTAAATACTTGCTGTTCCAAAGGAGAGTCCTTCTGCTGTGTTCCAGTTTCCGCCGTCCTTTGTAATTAAACCGTAAGAACCTGCGACGCATCCAATCATAGAGTCCCAACCTGTTTGGCAAATTAATCCAACGAGTACACCATCAAAAGTCGCAGCTCCATTGTCACCTGTAGGAATTGTTCCATAAAACTCTGTGACACCTTGGGAAAAAGTTTTTACTGAATTGATAGAGGTCCAATTGTTGAAAGCTTGAGCTGGCTGCGCAGCTATCCCATTGTCAATGGTAAATGTGTTTTTTGTTTGGGCGCTGTTATCAACCCATAGCGTGCTAAGGGTGGTTCCTGCAAAGTTATCGTAAAAAGCAAACACGTTGCGTCCGTTATCATATTGCCCATAATTTGAACTTAGGGTTGGTGCTTCTCCGATTGCCTGACCATTGAGCAGATTGGTGGTTGGTGAAGCAAATCCCAAATATATTGTAACGCTTGATTTTGCTGCAATTCCATTTGGCAAATTCAGCCAGTATATTGTGTTTGTAGATGAACTTGCAGCTCCAGATTCTAGCCAGCTATAAATTACTGTCCCTGAAGAGTCAAAGAATTCGACGTTCTTCAGGTTTGGTGCTTCATAACCGCTGTACTTTGAGCTATCTACTGATATCATCTGTTGATAAGGTGTTGGAGTTGCCATAGATTGTGTGTTGGTTAACGTTATTGGGATAGAATACACAATTCCATTGGGGACAAATGTTGTATTCGCTTTTGTGGAAAAAACGGAAGACATGGACAAACACAAAACACCGATAATTATTATGACTATGCTCTTTTTCACTTTAACCAACTCCTCTCAATAGCACCCTAATTTAGATGGGTCTAAGTTGCTTTTAAGACACACGGAATGCATAACTCCTGCCGTTTCAGGGCTGGATACCTTCAATGTTTGGAAGTGCTTATATTCTCTGCCAGAAATCAGTGTTTAGGGCGTGCGGGATAGCTTGAAAGGAAAATTATTCGCAACACTGGTGGTAATGTTATTTGTTTTCAGTTTGGTTTTGATGGTTAAAGCTCAAAATAGCACTACCCTCTGGAGAGATGACATGAACTATCAGAGTTTTGACCAATTGCAAACAGCAGGCTGGACATCTGAACATTCTGCTGGAGTTAGCTTTGGGTCAGTCGGCGTAATTCTGGATCAAACCCACGGCGATACAGCAATTCACTACGCTGGTCATTTTGCGTCTGGAATTTACAATTGGACAGTTGAGGATCAAAGCCGCTGGATTTCAGGACCCCACAGCGGAAATGACGTGGCAGCAATAACTGAGAAGCATAGTTACATTTTTATGGCTGATGGTTGGGGTAGCTCCTTCGCTTTCTATCATGACGGCTCAAAAGTACACTCATCCCAAAAAGGAACCTACAGCGAAAGTAAAGGTGCACTCTTTACACTATCTATGGTGAAAATCAACAGCCAAATTAACTGTTATTATAATGGTCAACTTGAGTATACATACATCGAGTCGGATTCAACACCTTCCCAGATAACGAGCGTGGATGCAGTTTCCCCTTGGCAAGGCAGTTCAGAATATGATTATTTCCAGTTATCCTCTGCCAGTGTCTTTCCTTCATCTGTTTCTCCTCAGTCGGATAATATTTTGAGTAATCCCCTTGTTATAGGTGGAATGGTAGGCGCCGTAGGTGTAGGTGTTGGGGCAACTGTTTATTTTGTTTTCATAGCTGGAGGTGGTGCTGCAGCTGGGTCTGCTGGAGCAGGAGCAACGGGAGCCGCAGGTTCATCTAGTGCGGCGGGAGAGGCTGGAGCTGGCGCTTCTTCATCAGCTGGTTCATCTAGTGCGACGGGAGAGGCTGGAGCTGGCGCTTCTTCATCAGCTGGTTCATCTAGTGCGGCGGGAGAGGCTGGAGCTGGCGCTTCTTCATCAGCTGGTTCATCTAGTGCGACGGGAGAGGCTGGAGCTGGCGCTTCTTCATCAGCTGGTTCATCTAGTGCG
>Ga0209777_10003039_pt1 | contig 21250 bp, 14 predicted proteins | sample FrelakmetHBP12HB_FD_187147 | JGI IMG/M metagenome (GOLD analysis project Ga0209777, IMG submission 187147) | Freshwater lake sediment microbial communities from the University of Notre Dame, USA, for methane emissions studies -HBP12 HB (SPAdes)... | ecosystem: Environmental > Aquatic >...
TCCGATCTCGAAGGCGCACGAGCGTCTCGCTGAGGCCATCGTCGAAAGTGGCGGAGCGGTCGTGTCCGAGTTTTCCCCCGAGACGAGCCCGACCCGGGGAACGTTCCCGCGCCGCAACCGGCTCGTGAGCGGCCTGTCGGATGCGACGATCGTGGTGGAAGCCGGTCGTCGAAGCGGGGCGTTGATCACCGCCGGCTGGGCGCTTGAGCAGGGCAGGGAGTGTTTCCTCGTGCCAGGTGCGTTCGATTCGCCTGCAAGCGCGGGCTGTCACGCTTTCCTCAGGGACTTCCCCGGCCAGGCCCGCGTCGTTTCGGGCATTCCTGAGTTGATCGAGGATCTGGGGCTGGACGGCGGTTCCGATGTCGCGACGGGCGGCCCGGACGATGAGGGATTTGCGGGCCAGTCTCGTCCAAAGGGCACCCCATCGGCAGCAGCACCCCGCGCCGGACGGGCTGCGGTTTTGGCCTCGCTGGCGCCCGTCGAGCGCGCACTTGCCGAAGAACTGGCCAGGGGTCCGGCGACCGCCGACCAGCTCGCTCTGCGTACTTCGCTGGCTGCGGCGGCCGTCCTGAGCGCCCTCACGCTGCTCGAGCTGAGGGGCCTGGCCACCAGCGTCTACGGTCGCTACTCGCCGGCGGGCGCGCTCGGGAGCTGGGCCGGGCCTAATCGGGACTGACCGGCGAGGGCCGTCGGACCCGTGAAGGACGCCCGCCCATACGTCCTGGATCACGCAACAAAGGGGCTCGGCCCGGACGCGGAGGCCATTTGCCCGATCCTCCGGGGCGGTGTTACCCTGCCGAAACAGACGCCAACCGGGACCGTGCTCCCGCCAGAGGAGACGACCCAGTCCGTAAGATCGTGGCCGCTGCGGTGGCCGTCCCCTTCATCGCCTTCGTCTTCCTGACGTCGTTGATTCGGCGAAAGTCCCCCGGTCGCGCCCTCGCGGCTGGGCCCACTGAGCTCATCCTGGTGGGTGCGGCGGTTCTGGTTGTGGTGAGTGGGCTGTTGTTGGGTTTACCGACAAAACAGGTCGCCGGTGGCGGCGGCCAGCCCACTTTCGCCCCGCTGACGCCACAGGCGCAAGCCTCCCGGGGGGATAGCAGCCTGCCGCTGGACGTGCCGTTCCAGGTTCAGTTCACCAAACCGATGAACGAGGCCACGGTTGAGAGCGCACTGTCGATCACCCCGCAGGTGAATCTCAAGTTCCAATGGGATGCGACAGCTCAAGAACTCTCGATCGCGCCGGATCCACATTGGGCGCCCTATACGACGTACCGTGTTGATATCACGGGCGCGGCGACCGACCAGGAGGGGTTGAGCCTGGCGACCGAGATTCACACGTCGTTTCAGTCGGGCGCGCCGACAGCCGGCACGATCGCCGCGACTCAGACGAGCGCCGGCCTGACCTCGCCTTTGACCACCTTCCAGCTCACTTTCACTCGACCGGTGAAGCTGTCTACCGTCCTGCTCCGCTTTGGGATCAACCCGCAAGTGCCCGTCACCATAGTCGGCGACGACCCCACGGACGATGCCTCCCAGGTCTTTACGATGACGCCCAAGTCGCAACTCGCGTCGAACACTGCTTACGTGATCTCCATGGCTGACGGTGGAGCGGACTCGGCGGGCGCCGCTCTGCAGCCCGTCGTTGCGCTGCAGGTCAGCACGATGGCAACCCCGGCCGTAGTCAGGTTCCGGCCGCAGGACGGCACCGTCACTTACGACGGCAACCAGCCGGTGTCGGTCAGATTCACAATGGCAATGGACGAGAAGTCCACGGCGGCGGCGTTCTCGGTGACGGTCAACGGGCGGGCCGTAGCGGGCGGCACCTACTGGGCAGAGGGCGATACCGTGCTCGTGTTGACGCCGCGGACCTCGTTCAAGATCGGCTCGACGGTGGTGGCCACGGTCAGCACCGCTGCACGTTCGGTGACCGGGTTGCATCTGTCGGCGGCGGCCGGCGCCACGTTCAAGGTTTCCCAGCCGAGATCTACGGGCATCTCGTACGGCGGCGTCGCCTCGGCTACTTCGCCCTGGTACGCGTCTGAGGTCTACTACATGAAGCTGATGAATTGCACCCGGACCGGCGGATGGGTCACGACCAGTGGCGCGTGCAGCACCGAAACCCATCACACGCTGCCCGCCCAGAGTGCTCTCGTCCTCGACGCCGGCATATCCAACAAGGTGTCCCGACCCTACGCCAAGTACATGGCCGACAACAGGCTGCTGGACCACTACCTGAGGGGCACGACGCCGCACTCGAGGCTGGCGGCCGCGGGCTACCCCGGCGGCTCATGGGGCGAGAACATCGCCTCGCCAGGCTCGTCCGGGAAGGGCGGGATGATCGCCGTCGAGATCTTCTATCAGAACGAATACTGGTGCCGGTGCGAGCACTACTTGAACATCATGGACCCGTACTTCCACAGGGCGGGCGTTGGCGTTTGGGTGTCCAAGGGAGTCGTCAGAGTCTCCATCGACTTCTACGGCTGACGCTGTTGGCCCGGGGGGCATCAAGCAGACATGACCGCAGGCCGCCGGGGCTGGGGTAGCCCGTGCGAGGCGTGAGGCGGCAGTCGTCCCCGGCTTTCTGCAAGGTCGGGTAGATCGCCATATGGACGGCTGATGCTAGACTCCCGCGGATGAGCGGCAATCTTGTGATCGTCGAGTCGCCCGCGAAGGCGAAGACGATCGAGCGCTATCTCGGCCCGGGCTACACAGTGCTTGCTTCCTATGGTCATGTTCGGGACCTGCCCGAGAACCCCGGGAAGAACCAGCTCGGTGTGGATGTGGATCACGACTTCGAGCCTGCATACGAGGTCGTGGCCGACCGCAAGAAGCAGCTGTCGGCGATCCAGAGGGCCGCGTCGAAGGCCGACCTCGTCTACCTCGCCACAGACCTCGACCGTGAAGGAGAGGCCATCGCCTGGCACGTTGCCGAGGCAGCGCACCTGGCGCCGGATCGGACGCGACGGGTCATCTTCTCGGAGATCACGGAATCGGCCATCAAGCGAGCGTTTGCCCAGCCCCGCTCGATCGACCGCAACCTGGTCGATGCCCAGCAGGCTCGCCGCGTCGTCGATCGTCTGGTCGGCTACACGTTGAGCCCGCTGCTTTGGCGTAAGGTCCGAGCCGGTCTTTCGGCCGGGCGCGTTCAGTCGGTGGCGGTGCGCCTGGTGGTCGATCGCGAGCGCGAGATCCGAGCCTTTGCCGCCCGCGAGTACTGGACGTTGAAGGCTCTTCTGGTCGCGCCCAACGGGGAGACCTTCGAGGCCGACCTGGTCCGCATCGGCGGTAAGAAGCCGGAGATCGGAGACGGCGAGACGGCCGGCCGCCACGCCGCAGCCATCCGTGCAAGCCGGCCGATCGTAACGGGCGTCTCGGTCAAGAAGACGAACCGAACCCCCGCACCGCCCTTCACTACCTCGAGCCTACAGCAGGAAGCCAGCCGGAGGCTTGGCTTCTCACCGAAACGCACGATGAGCGCCGCGCAGCGACTCTACGAGGGCGTGGAGACGGACGAGGGCCAGGTCGGCTTGATCACGTACATGCGCACGGACTCAGTTGCCCTCTCGAGCCAGGCCATGGCGGAAGCGGCCCGCGTCATCGAGTCTCGGTTTGGGCCGGAGTACACGACCGCCAAGGGTCGGGCCTTCAAAACGAAGACGCGCAACGCCCAGGAGGCGCACGAGGCAATTCGACCGACATCGTTCCACCGTGACCCGGACGCGGTCGCGAAACGGCTTGGGAGCGACGAGGCCCGCCTGTACCGCCTGATCTGGCAGCGGGCGCTTGCCAGCCAGATGGCGACCAAGGAGCAGGAGACCACCAGCGTCGACGTCGCGGCTGATGGCTATGAGCTTCGCGCCAACGCGACTCGGACCACCTTCGACGGGTTCTCCCGCGTCTACAGCGAGGGGTACGACGATATCGAGGAAGAGGCCGAGTGCCGTCTGCCGCCTTTGGCGAAAGGCGACGCCGCCGGCGTTGAGTCGGTTTCGCCGCAGCAGCATTTCACCGAGCCGTTGCCCCGGTACACCGAAGCGACCCTGATCAAGGCCCTCGAGGAGCACGGCATCGGCCGACCGTCCACGTACGCGGCCACTATTTCGACCATCCTCGACAGGGGCTACGTGAAGGTCCACGACCGCCGCCTGCACCCGGAATCGGTGGGCGAGATCGTCACCGACCTCCTCGTGTGCCACTTCGGCGAGTTCGTGGACCTCGAGTTCACGGCCCGGATGGAAGACGAGCTCGACGACGTTGCCGATGGCAAGCGGGCGTGGGTCCCCGTGGTCCGCGCGTTCTACACGCCTTTCCGGGCGCGCATCGAGGAGAAGACCAAGGAGTTGCGCCGGGCCGATTTCACGACCCGACCATCGGACGAGGTCTGTTCGGAAGGCCATGCCATGGTCGTCCGCCTCGGTCGGTACGGCGAATTCCTGGCTTGCTCGACGTACCCGGAGCACAAGGAAACTCGCGAGCTGCCCGGATCGGGCGCAAACGGAAACCCCGGCGACAACGGTGCCGAAGAGGGCGGCGAGGCCGCCGAGCCAGAGGCATGTCCAAAGTGCGGAGGCACCGACGGCGGCGTCCTGGTCGGGAGGCGCGGCCGCTTCGGCCCGTTCGTGGGCTGCTCTCGCTACCCCGAGTGCGACTTCATCAAGAAAGACGGGCCGCCTCCGCCAGCGCCGCTCGAATTCGAGGTAGCCTGTCCGACCTGCGGCGTCGGCCACCTGCTGACGAGAAAGGCGCGGCGGACCGGCTCGCTGTTCTGGGGATGCTCGCGCTATCCGAGCTGCCGCTTCACGACCTCGCACGAGCCGATCGGGGCACTGCACGACGCCGACGACGGGCCTATTGGACGGAACGGCGAGGCCGCCCTGTGTCTCGTCTGCGGCGCCACAGTGGACACGGCCGGAATCGTAGATCCCCTTGGTAAGCGGCTGGCCGGAGGCGGACCCAACCCGGCCGCCCTGGCGCGGCCGTCGTTGACCCGACCGCGCCGTTTGGGCCGCCCAGCCACCGCCGGTGGGCGCAAGGCGGCCGGGTCCCGCCCAAGCGGCGTTCGCCGGACCGGATGACCGGCGAGCCTTCGGCCGATTCGTCGCCGGCTGAGGCGGCAGCCGAGCGCTTCCTCCGCGCGCTGGAGGCGCGCGGCTCATCGCCAAACACACTCCGTTCATATCGGACCGGCCTCGGCGCGTATCTCGGCTGGCTCTCGGCGAATAGCCACGACTGGCGGACGCCGTCTCGCGTCGAACTGCGAGCGTATCTGGCAGTGCTGGCGGAGGGGCACGTCAAGCGGACGGTGGCCCAACGCCTGGCGGCGGTGCGATCCTTCTACCGGTTCACCACGCGTCAGGGCCTGACCGCCGGCAATCCGCTTTCGGGCTTGGCCACGCCACGTCAGCCGCGCCGCCTGCCCGAAGTGCTGACCATAGCCCAGGCGGAGCAGCTGATCGAGGCGGCCGCCGATCAGGGTCGCGTCGCGAGTGACGGCCGCGTTGCCGGCGGTGGATCCGGGGGAGCGCGCACCGAGCTCGTGCGGGCCCTGGCACTCCGCGACGTAGCCATCGTCGAGACGGCGTATGCCGCCGGCCTCCGCATCAGCGAGCTTGCATCGCTGAATGTGGGTTCGGTGGACCTGAAGCGCGGCGAGGTGCGAGTAACCGGGAAAGGCAGAAAGGAGCGGGCGTCGCTGCTCGGCCGTCCGGCCCGAGCGGCCCTGGCAAGATACCTCGAGTACGGCAGACCCTTTCTGGCCAGCCGTGCCACGGCGGCGGGCCGAACGGCCCCGGCCGTCGCCACGACTGCGGAACGGGCCGGCGCCGCCCCCGACGACGCCGATCGTGGCGTCCTCTTCCTGAACCATCTCGGCCGCTCTCTGGGCGTGAGAGGGATGCGGTATCGGCTCGACCGGCTGCGGCTCGCCGCCCGGCTGCCTGAGGGGGTTTCACCCCACACGTTGCGCCACAGTTTCGCGACCCATCTGCTCGATGGTGGCGCGGACCTCCGCGTAGTCCAGGAGTTGCTCGGCCACGAGAGCCTGGCCACGACTCAGGTCTATACACATGTTTCGCCGGCCCGGCTGCGCGCCGCGTACACTGCATCCCACCCTCGTGCGACGCTCTCCATTGGGGCCGGTCGGGGCGGTTCGGCTGCCGCAGCGGAGGTCGACTCAGGTTCGGCATCGGGAGCGGCGGGCACCGACACGGACGGTCGCCCCTAGACGTCAGCGGCTTGAGAAGAATCGCCTCCCGGCGAATAGCGGTTGGCGGGCCACGACGGCCACCTACAATCGAGCGGACGTCGGTTCGAGCGACAGGTCTCGACGAGGAGGTCAGCAGATGGCTGAGGAGTTCACGACGGAAGCATCGAGTGCCCGCGCAGGTACTTCGGGGCGGGCATCCGTCGTGGATCTCGCTCCGGAGACCTCGCGCTGGGACGATTTCGTCTCCCGATCCAACCCGGGTTCTTATCTCCAGACGAGCGCCTGGGCAGAGGTGAAGGCACGCAACGCATGGACTGCCATTCGGTTCATGGGCTCGAGCTTCGCCGGAGGGGCCACTCTGGGAGGCGCCGATCGGTCCAACGGCATCGCCGGGGACTCCGGCGAGATCTCCGGTTCGGCCCTCGCCGAACTACCCCAGACGCCTGAGGAGACCGCATTCGGTGCTCAGATCCTGGTTCGGAAGCCGCGGCTATTTCCATGGGCGTTCGCCTACGCGCCCCGGGGGCCTGTCTTCGAGCGCTGGAACCACGCCACGCTCAATGCGTTCACCGTCGGGCTGCGCCACGCCCTTGCCTCCGGCCCGGCCCGCATCTCGCATGTCCGAATCGAACCGGAGATCGAGATGAACGGCCCGTGGGACGTCGAGGGCGAGTTCCGCCACGCCCTCCGACGGGACGGGTGGCGGGTCGCGACGCCTATACAGCCGGTCCGGACTCGCCAGGTCGATCTACAGGCCGATGAGACGGCGCTGTGGGGCGACCTTCGCAAGAAGTGGCGCCAGTATGTCAACAAAGCACGCAAGAGCGAGGTCCGCGTCGTCGACGCAACCTCCGACCGTCTCCCGGAGTTCTACTCGATCTACCGAGAGACGGCGAAGCGCGCCGGCTTCGTAATCCGGACCTATCAGTCGTACCTTGGCGTGTGGGAGGCCTTCGCACGGCTCGGCATGGCTCGATTGCTGCTGGCGGAGGGTCCGGATGGAGTCGGGCTGGCAACTTTGTTCCTGCTGCGGGTGGGAGACCGCGTGATCGAGCCCTATGGCGGTATGACTGAGGCCGGGGCCGAGTGCCGCGCCAACTACCTCCTGAAGTGGGAGGCGATCCGAACGTCTCGCGAGCAGGGCGCCACAAGCTACGACATGTGGGGCCTCTCGCACCAGGGCATCGAGCATTTCAAGACCGGCTTCGGCGGCCGCGAAATCAGGTACGTCGGGGCGTGGGACCTCGTTCTCGACCCGGTCGGCCGGCTGACGTTCGACAGCGCCCAGCTGGTACAGGATCGAATCGGTGCCTGGCGACACGGCATCCGTAAGATTCGGGGCGGCCCGGGAGCGCGTCCCGACGAGGGGGGCGAGTGACTTCTCGCTACGGCGCGGCCCACCCAAGGACGAACGATGCGGCGCCAGACGACTCGATGGCAAAGCTGCTGGCTGCTGCCGAGCCCACCGCGCCACGGCGCCTCGGGGAGCTGGTCGAACGGTTGGCGGCGTCGGGTCGGCTTCGACGGGTTCAGTCGCCTGATGCTCTGGAGGGCGGTCTCGGCCGGGAGTCGGCGATCCAGGCGCTGCAGGTTCGTGGCGTGACCGCCGACTCGCGCCAGGTCCATGCCTCGTTCGTCTTCGTCGCAGTGCCGGGCGTCCATGCCGACGGACGCGACTACGTTGCCCTTGCCGCTGCCCTGGGTGCCACCGCCGCGATCGTGGAGCGCTGCGTTCCGGGAATCGCACTGCCCCAGCTCGTCGTCGATGACGCCCGCCGCGCCCTGGCCACCGTCGCGGCGTGGTGGTACGGCGACCCAAGTCGCGAGCTGGGTATCGTCGGCATTACCGGCACGGATGGAAAGACAACAACCGCGTTTCTGGCTACGTCGGTGCTTGAGGCCAGCGGCATTTCCGCAGGCCTCATCACCACCGCGACCGTCCAGGTTGGCGCGCTGCGCACGGCCAACCCGGAGCACGTGACAACGCCGGAGGCCCCAGACCTTCAGCGCATGTTGCGGGCCATGGTCTTAGCCGGCAATGAGGCCGGCGTCGTCGAAACCACCTCACACGGACTGGCTCTTCATCGAGTTGCCGAGATCGGCTACGACGTCGCCATCTTCACGAACCTGACCCATGAGCACCTGGAGCTGCACGGCACCTTCGAGGCGTATCGCGAGGCCAAGCTCAGCCTCTTCCGCCGCCTCGGCCGCGATGCACCGGCCAAGCGCCTGGCGCGTGTCTGGCCAAAGGCCGCCGTCGTGAATTCCGACGATCCGGCCGCGCCGCTTTTCGTTGCCGCCGCACGGGGAGCCGGTGCTCGGGTTGTTGGTTATGGCGAGACGGCCTCAGCCGACGTACGAGCCACGGGCGTGGACGAGAGAGCCGGCTCGATGCGCGTGGACGTGGCCACCCCACGCTGGAGGGGCGCGGTGGAGTTGCGACTCGCAGGCAGATTCAACGTCCACAATGCCCTGGCGGCAGTCGCCCTCGGCGAGGCCCTGGGGCTCGACCGGGGCCAGGTCCAGGAAGGTCTGGCCTCCGTCGGGCGGGTACCCGGCAGAATGGAGATGGTGGCCTGCGGCCAGCCGTTCGGCGTGGTCGTTGATTACGCCCATTCGCCGGCATCGCTGGAGAAGGTTCTGGATGCCCTCGCCCCGGTGGCGTCCGCAGGCGGCGGGCATCTCATCGCGGTCTTCGGCTCTGCCGGCGAGCGTGACGTTCAGAAACGGCCGTTGATGGGCCGCATCGCCGGGGAACGCTGTCGTCTCGTGGTGGTGACGGATGAGGATCCTCGCGGCGAGGATGGCCAGGGGATCCTCGATCAGATCGCCGCCGGTGCCGAGGCCGCCGGCAAACGCCGGGGCCACGACGTGCTCTGCGTCGCCGATCGTCGGGCGGCCCTCGAGGCTGCCTTCGAGCGAGCCGAACCCGGCGACGTGGTTCTGCTGGCCGGGAAGGGCCACGAGCAAACGATAATAATGGGCGACGGTCCGCGGCCGTGGGACGAGCGGTCCGAGGCGATCCGGGCTCTCGCCCGCCTCGGGTATCGAAGCGAGTAGCGGCGCGGCCCGGCGCGGCGGAGGCGAACCGGCATGCGATCCTGCTTGATCCGGCTCCTGATCACGGTGGGCGTCATCTTCGCGCTGCTGTGGTTCGGCCTGCCCTTCGGTGCAAGCTGGCTCGCCACCAACGCCCTCCACGCCGCCGGCTTCAGCGGGACGAACACCAGGGTCGAGGTCTCGGCCAACCTGCCGCCGAGGATCCTCCTGGGTCATGCGGACACGATCCGGCTCAGGTCCAGCCAGGTTGGCGCCGGCGACCTTCATGCGGCAACGATCGACGTGACTCTCGGCAACGTGGAGCTCATCGACCGCACGGTGGGCACCGTGAGCGGAACGCTCACCGGCGTCCGTGTGCCGGCCCCCAACGGCGACCCGGTGACCATCGAAACGGCCGCGCTCGCGGGGTCCGGCACGTCGGCCACGGCCACGCTCACGATCTCGACCGCCGAGGCCGAGACCCTGGCCGAGTCGCAGCTCAAGGCCCAGACGGGCATCGCCGGAACGGTCAAGTTAGCGGCGCCGGATGGGGTTACGGCCACGATCAACGGCAAATCGGAGCCGGGCAAGCTCGTCGTCAGCGGCGGCGCGCTTCAGCTCGTGCCCGCGAGTGCGTCTCTGCCGACCGTGATCCTCCTCGCCGCCGGGAGTGGCAACCCGTTCCGGCTGGCGTCGGTTGCCGTGAGCGCGAACGCCGTTACGCTGGTCGGGACGATCGACCTCCAATCGCTGCTCGGCTTGTAGCCGGGCAGCATCGGGCGGGCCCGTCGGGACCGACTGGTAGACTCATTCCGATGTCGATTGAACCGCCGGTTCCCCCCGCCCAGGCTGGGACAACCGAACCGCGACGCCGATCGGCGCGCTTGCCGCTGGCCGATCGGCTGCGTCTCGGACTGGTATCGCGGCCGACGCCCGAGGCGCGGTTCCGGCGCGTTCATGACTCGGTAGCCCGCCATTATCCGCAGGCCGACCTCACTCCGCTGCGAGCAGCTTACGAGGTGGCCGAGCTGGCCCACCACTCGCAGACCCGCGTGACCGGCGAACCCTACGTCACTCATCCACTGGCCGCCGCGCAGATCCTCGCCGACATAGGCATCGATCCGGTCGCGGTCGCGGCGGCGATCCTGCACGACGTTCCCGAGGACACGGACTTCACCCTGGCCGACATCGAGGAGCGGTTCGGAGCCGAAGTAGCCCAGCTCGTCGACGGCGTCACCAAGCTGTCCAAGTTCAGCACGCACAGTCACGAAGAGCAGCAGGCGGAGAACATCCGGAAGATGTTCCTGGCCATGGCGGACGACATCCGGGTCGTCCTGATCAAGCTGGCCGACCGCCTCCACAACATGCGCACCCTCAACGCTCTGCCCGCGGACAAGCAGGCCCGTATCGCCCGCCAGACGCTCGAAATATATGCGCCGCTGGCCGAGCGCCTCGGCATCTGGAGTATCAAGTGGGAGCTCGAGGACCTGGCCTTCAAGACACTCGAGCCGGAAGCGTACCGGGAGCTGGCACGCACGCTCGACACCCGGCGAAAGGGCCGCGAGGCGTTCATCCGCCGTGCCATCGATACCCTGCGTCCGGAGCTGCTTGCGGCCGGTATCCAGGCAGAGCTTTCGGGCCGGCCAAAGCACCTGTACAGCATCCGCAAGAAGATGGAGCGAAAGAGCGCCGATTTCGGCGAGATATACGACGTTTACGCGATCCGGATCCTGGTCGAAGAGGTCAAGGACTGTTACGCGGCGCTCGGCGTCGTCCATTCGATGTGGCCTCCCATTCCCGGCCAGTTCGACGACTACATCGCCGTCCCGAAGCCGAATCTCTATCAGAGTCTCCATACGGCGGTGATCGCCCTCGACGGCCAGCCGCTCGAGATCCAGATCCGAACCCATTCGATGCACCAGGTCAGCGAGGTCGGCATCGCCGCCCACTGGCGGTACAAGGAAGGTTCGCGCGCCGACCGAGAGTACGACGCGAAGCTCGCCTGGCTGCGTCAGGTCATGGACTGGCAGCGGGACGTCTCCGACGCGACTGAGTTCGTCGAGGGCGTCAAGCTCGACGTCTTCCAGGATCAGGTCTTCGTCTTCACCCCGAAGGGAGAGGTCAAAGACCTCCCCGCGGGTGCGACCCCGCTCGACTTCGCATACCGCATCCATACGGATGTCGGTCACCGCTGCATCGGCGCCAAGATCAACAACCGCCTCGTCCCGCTCGACTACAGGCTCAAGAACGGCGACATCGTCGAGATCGTCACGACGAAGGGCGAGCACGGGCCTTCGCGGGACTGGATGAACCTGGTCCGAACCAGCCACGCGCGCGAGAAGATCCGCCAGTGGTTCAAGCGCCAGGAGCGCGACGAGAACATCGTTCACGGTCGCGAGTCTCTCGAGCGTGAGTTGCGGCGCCTCGCAAGAACCAGCCTGGGGGCCGTTGGCGCGGAGCGCGTGCTGGAGATCGCGCGAGGTTACAACCACGATAACCTCGACGACTTCTACGCCGCCATCGGATACGGAGCGATCGGCGCGCAGCAGGTGGTCACCCGCCTCGGAGTCGTCGACGATGCGCAGCTTGCGCTCCCGCCCACCGCTGCGCCGCCGAGTCCGGCGAGACAGGGCGGCGTTCGAGTCAAGGACGTGGGCGACTTGCTCGTCCGTTTCGGTAAATGCTGCCACCCGATCCCCGGCGACCCGATCATCGGCTTCATCACTCGAGGTAAGGGTGTCACGGTTCACCTCAGGAACTGCCAGACGATCCTGGGTGAACGCGAAACGGCGCGCCTGATCGAGGTCGAATGGGAGCAACAGGTCCAGCAGACATACCCGATCTCGATCCGCCTCGAGGCCTACGACCGGACCGGTTTGCTGTCCGATATCAGCCAGGTCATGGCCGACAACAAAGTCAACATCGTCGCCGCGAACGTCGGCGTAACGCCCGATCGAACTGCCACCGTCCGCGCCACGCTCGAGGTTGCTTCGGTAGCCCAGCTGGCTCGTGTGATGAGCCGTCTGGAGCAGCTCAAGGACGTCATCTCAGTTCAGCGCGACCTCGGTTAGTGCGTCGGTCGGTCGTCGGTCCGGTATAGTCAGTCGGTTGATCGCACAGTCCGTCGCCCGGTCGCCGCTCCGGGTGATTGAGTCCCGGGGGTAGTCGGTCAGAAGGAGGTTCTCGTGTCTGACGAGTTCATCTACCCCGAGGGAATCAGTGTGGAGGCGCTGAAGGCTCTGTTCGAGGAGGCCCTCATGGAGGTATCTATCGACCAGACCGACGGCGACCTCATAGTCAAGGACAACTACCGCTGCTACCTGAAGCCCGATCCGGACGGCAGGCTGATCTCCATCTACGCCATCTTCGGCGCCAACGCCCAGGCGATCGAGGCCGACAAACTGGCCTACATCAACAAAGTCAACGACCAGGTCAAGCTGATCCGCGCCTCCGTCTCGGCCGACGGCAAGTTCTTCTTCGACTACTATCTCCCGGTCGAAGGCGGCGTCTCGGAGCGCTCCATCGTCCTTGCCGTGCGCCGGTTCTTCTCCTGCCTTGCCTCGGCGCTCCACGAAGACGCCGCGAACGTCGTGGCCTGATCGGTTGGTCGACAGCTGCGTTGGGGCCGGCCCCACGGCGGTGGCGCATAGCCGATCGCCGGCCGTGCTCGCATAGGATTCGCCGATGCCGTCATATCGCGCCCCCAGGGGAACACGAGACCTCCTGCCCGAGACGCGGGCCGGCCTGAGCCGGCTCGAAGCCATCGCTCGATCGCTGGCCGACCGCGGCGGCTACCGCGAGATGGAGATCCCGCTCTTCGAGCAGTCCGCCGTCTTCGAGCGCGGAATCGGCGAGGCGACCGACGTCGTTGAGAAGGAGCTCTTCCGGCTGGCGCCGCGAACCGGAGAATCGGAATCGTGGGCGTTGAGGCCTGAGGCGACGGCGGGCATCGTGCGGGCATACGTCCAGCACGGCATGCATACCCGGCCGCAGCCGGTGAAGCTGACCGTGGTTGGGCCCATGTTCCGGTACGATCGCCCGCAGGCCGGTCGCTATCGCCAGTTCTGGCAGTGGGACGCCGAGGCGATGGGCGATCCCGGCCCGGCGGTCGACGCCGAAGTCATCGAGATGGGCTGGCGCTTCTATGCCGAGGCCGGCGTTAGCGGCGTTCGAGTTCTGCTCAATTCGATCGGCGACGCGGCTTGCCGGCCGGCCTACCTGGGGAGGCTGCAGGCCTATTTCCGGGGTCATGAGGCCGAATTGCCGGAGCTCGAGCGGCGACGGCTCGACACGAACCCGCTGCGCCTGCTCGACACGAAGGATCTCGCGATGGCGGCTCTCGTGGCCGCCGCGCCGAAGATCGCCGATTTCCTCTGCGACGCATGCGAGGCGCACTTCGCGTCGGTTCGGGCGCACCTTGACGCGGTGGGCGTGCCGTATCGAATCGAGCCGGCGATGGTGCGGGGGCTCGACTACTACGCGCGAACTGCGTTCGAATACTACCGGGGCGGTGCCGAGGGGCAGCAGCAGGCGCTGGGTGGCGGCGGCCGCTATGACGGCCTGGTGGAACTGCTCGGTGGGCGGCCCACGCCCGCGATCGGGTTCGCGTTGGGTCTCGACCGCGTCCTGCTGGCGTTGGAGGAGGCGGGTGCGAAGGCGCCCCACGAGCCGCCGCCGCTGGCGGTCGTCGTGGGGGCCGACCCGGCCGACACGGTCTCACGTTTGAGAGTGGCATCGCTGATGCGCGCTGAAGGGCTTTCGGTGAGAGCCGAGCTGGCGGTGCGGAAGCTCGGCCGCCAGCTGGAGACCGCGTCCAAGGAGCACGCCCATTTTGCCGTCATCATCGGCGACGAGCTGGCCGACGGGCACGTCCAGCTCAAGGACCTCGAGGCCGGAACGCAGCGCGTTGTGTCACTCGCCGACCTGGCTCGCGAGCTGGCGAGAGCCGCAAAGAGCCACCACCACGGTTAGCGGCCGGCCCGCCGTTCCGAATCTGGGGTATCGGCACTTCGTTGGTGGCGTGAGCGGGTCTGGCCTGCCGGTTCGGGCCTCGTTCTTCTTGAGGGTGCGAGGAGCGGCCCTCTGGCTCAGCGCCGTGGCCCTTGCCGCCTCGTGTGCCGGCGCGGTGCCGGCAGCCTCGCCGATGCCCGTACCCACACCCGTTCCGGCGCTTCCGGGGACGCCCGGGCACTACGACGACGGCGAGATGTCGTTCGACTATCCGACGGACTGGCCGGCTCTGGCTGCACGCGTCCCCGAGTCGTGCGGCGTCATATACGTCCTGGTGGTGCTGGGGACGGGTTCGTGGAGCCCGGGCGCCGATCAGCCGGAGTCGAACGGCGCGATCCTCTGCGGCATCGATTCGGTGACGGTCCCGGCCGGTGGCGTCGTCGTCAGGGTCTACTGGCGCGGCGGGGGACCCGCCCCCGTGTGCGAGGGCAATACTCAGGCCAACGCCACGGTCGGCCCCAATGCCGTCCGGAAGAGCGTGGACGGCTCGGTGACCAGTTGGGAGATCAGGCTTCCGGGCGGAGAGTTCGGTATGCCCAACGACCCGGTGTTCGAGGCCCACACCTCGGATCCGGTCCTACTGGCGAAGGCGGAGGCGATGGTGGCGAGCTTCCGCTGGGGTGCTTCGGCGCCCACCTACCGCGATCTCTGCAGCCCCTCGCCGGAGGCAAGGGCGGCAATCTGAGGCCGCAGCCACCATGCGCAATCCGTTCCGGTACGATGGGCGGCATGAGCGAGCCGCAGCCCAGTTCCACCAGCCCGGACGCCGCCTTCGGCTCCGCGACTCCGTATCGCGATGTCACGTGCGGCGAGTTGCGGGGCGACGACGCCGGCCGCGAGGTGCGCATGGCCGGCTGGGTCCACCGCCGGCGCGACTACGGCGGCCTCATCTTCATCGACCTTCGCGACCGCTACGGCCTGACCCAGATCGTCGTGAACGATGCCAAGGCCCCCGGGGCGACCGAGGTCGCCAATCAAGTGCGTAACGAGTTCGTGGTGGAGGTCCGGGGCACGGTCTCTCGCCGGCTTGCGGGCATGGAGAACTCCAAACTCGCCACCGGCGACGTGGAGGTCAAGGCCCACTCCATGGAGATCCTGAGCGAAGCGTTGACGCCGCCGTTCTACATCAACGAGCCGGATGCGCCGGTCGACGAGAGTCTCCGGCTGCGCTACCGCTACCTCGACATCCGCCGACGGCCGCTGCTCGATCGACTGCTCCTCCGCTCGGACCTGGTCCGCGCCATCCGCGACGCCCACCATCGGGCCGGTTTCGTCGAGATCGAGACGCCGATCCTGCTCAAATCCACGCCGGAGGGCGCCCGAGACTTCATCGTGCCCAGCCGGCTCCAGCCCGGCTCGGTGTATGCGCTCCCGCAGAGCCCCCAGCAGCTCAAGCAGCTGCTCATGGTCGCGGGCATGGACCGCTATTTCCAGATTGCGCGGTGCTTCCGCGACGAAGACCTGCGGGGCGACCGGCAACCGGAGTTCACTCAGCTCGACCTGGAGATGAGCTTCGTCACCGAAGAGCGAGTCATGGATTTTGTCGAGGCCATGATCGTGGAGGTCAGCCGCGCGGTTGTGCCGGACCGGCCGATCCAGCAGCTGCCCTTCCCACGGATCGAGTACCACGACGCCATGGAGCGATTCGGGTCGGACAAGCCCGACCTGCGATTCGGGATGGAACTGGTCGACCTCGCCCCGGCCCTGGGGGAGAGCGGTGCCGGCTTCCGCGTCTTCGACGAGGCGATCGCGGCCGGCGGGCGAGTCAAGGCCGTTGCGGCCCCCGGCATGGCCGACGCGAGCCGGTCCCAGGTCGACGAACTGACCCAGTTCGCTCGCCGCCACGGCGCGGCAGGACTGGCCCACGTCTCCGTGGCCGCGGACGGAACCGGCCACTCGCCGATGGCCAAGTTCCTCGGCGAGGAGGGAATGGGCCGGATCGTCAAGACCGCGGCCGCAAAGGCCGGCGACCTCATCCTGATCGTGGCGGGCGCCGAGGGCGAAGTCGTGGCGGACGTCCTGGGCCGCCTGCGCCAGGAACTGGGTCTGCGCCTCAATCTGGCCGATCCGAACGTGCTGGCCTATTGCTGGGTCTACCACTTCCCGATGTACCAGTGGGACGCCGGGCAGGGCCACTGGGACGCGACCCACAACCCATTCAGCGGTGTCCTGCCCGAGGACGAGGGGCTCCTCGTGACGGCCTCGGGCAATCCGTACGAGCCGTCTCGGGGAGACCCCGCCGGTCGAGCGCGGGCGATGCAGTACGACGTCGCTCTCAACGGCTGGGAGCTCGGCGGCGGTTCGGTTCGCATCCACCGGCGGGAGCTCCTGGAGCGGAGCTTCGCGCTGCAGGGCTACTCGCTGGAGAAGATGCACGAGCTCTTCGGCGGGATCCTGGAGGCGTTCGATTACGGCGCTCCGCCGCACGGCGGCATCGCCATGGGCATCGATCGCTGGTCTGCTTTGTTCGCCCGGCAGACCAACATTCGAGAAGTCATGGCTTTTCCGAAGACGCAATCCGGCACGGACCTGATGATGGCCGCGCCGTCCGAGCCGGATCCGGGGCAGTACTCCGAACTGGGCCTCCGTTTCGTGGGTCTCTCGTCGGCGGGAGGTGCGGCCGAGGGTGGCGGGAAGGCTTAGGTCGCGGTCTGAGCGGGGACCAGTACTCAGGCCCCGAAATCGAGAGGGCGCCCGGGAAAGCATGTCGACCAGCGGCCGGCGCGCGGGCTTTCTCTTCCGGCTCGCACCCGCTATCCCGCGGTATCGCCCGATCGCTGCGCGTGTGCGGCCAGGTCTGCGTTCCACTCTGGAGGCGGCCCGGCTACGGGGTCAGGCGGTCCTTGATACGCCGGCAAGGCCGACCGTGGCGAACTGAGATCGTAGACGATCCCGGGGTCGCCGAGTTCGATCAGCCGGACTGCCACTCCCTCGGCGATCACCGCCGCCACCGCCTCTGGCCCGTGGAGGCCGGCCTGCCCTGCCAGGCGTTCGGTGAGGATGATCGGCAGGAGGATCGGGAAGCCGGCCTGGCCGGCATAGGCCGGCCGAACGACAATGTCTGGCGCCGCGCCGTGCGCCTCGACGAGCGAAGTCACCGTCTCGGGATCGATCCAGGCGTGGCGAAACGGCCACAGCAGCCCGGCCGTCGTCTCCGCCACCACCGCCAGGGCGGCGCGCTGCCCAGTCACGAACCAGGCGATCCCGGGCGGCTCGTCGGCGGCCGGGTGCGCAATCGTGACGGGCAAGTCGGCCACGGCGTCCGCGAGAGGCCCGGCCACTGCCTCGGAGACGAGGACAATCGGCATTGCGCCGCCCGACCACGCTGCGTGAGCCACGCGGCGGACGGCGGGCTCACCGTCCGCATCGCTTAGCGCGGCGGCCGTGTCCGGTATGAGGACGATCGCAGCTACGGTCATTCGGGACTCCCTGCGGCTAAAGGCGAGTGTAGCGCCTGCCCCCGGCACGGTGAACGCCTTCACGGGTCGGCCTGCCGACCGTGGTACGTCGCGTATGAGACAATTCCGGGGCCCATGAGTGACTCACCTCGTTCCGCCACGCCCCTCGATCCGAGCCTGGGCTCGCCCGCCCTGGATGTCGGCCAATCGGTGCGCGACGACATCCGGAATGTCGCCATCGTGGCCCATGTCGACCACGGCAAGACGACGCTGGTCGATGGGATGCTCCGCCAGGCGGGTGCGTTCCGCGCCAACCAGGTCGTCGTCGAGCGAGTCATGGATTCCGGCGACCTGGAGCGGGAGAAGGGGATCACGATCCTCGCGAAGCAGACCTCGGTCGAATACGACGGCATCCGGCTGAATATCGTCGATACCCCCGGCCACGCCGACTTCGGCGGCGAGGTCGAGCGCAGCCTGAACATGGTCGACTCCGTTCTGCTGCTCGTCGACGCAGCCGAAGGACCGTTGCCCCAGACGCGCTATGTCCTGCAGAAGGCCATGTCTCACCACCTGCCCGTGGTCGTGGCAATCAACAAGATCGACCGGTCGGACGCGCGTTCGGCCGAGGTTCTCGACGCCGTGTACGAGCTCTTCATCGACCTCGGGGCGGACGAGCACCAGATCGACTTCCCCGTTGTTTACACGAATGCGAAGGCGGGCACGGCAACGCTCGATCCGCGCAACCCGGGCACGGACCTGCGGCCCCTCTTCGAGCTTCTGATCGAGCACACGCCGGCGCCGCGCTACGTGCCCGACCATCCGCTCCAGTTCCTGGTGACGAACCTGTCCGCCAACGATTACGTCGGTCGAATGGCAGTCGGCCGCATCTGGAACGGCACCGTCAAGCTGGGTGGCCGGATCGTCATCCTCCGCGAGGAAGAAGAGGACACCGACGGCAGGATCGAGCCCGGCCGTACCATCACCCTGAGTGGCGTCGTTACGAGCCTCACGACGGCTCACGGCATCGAGCGCGTGGATATAGAGGAGGCCGGCCCCGGCGACATCGTGGCCCTTGCCGGAATACCCGATGTGACGATCGGCGACACGATCACGGACCCGGCCGATCCCCGGCCTATGCAGCGCCTGGACCTGGACGCCCCGACACTGAGCATGACTTTCGGGGCGAACACCTCGCCGCTCTCCGGGCGCGAGGGCCGCTACGTCACGAGCCGCCACATAAAGCAGCGGCTGGAGAAGGAAGTCCTCGGCAACGTGTCGATCCAGTTCGTGGCGACCGACTCGGCCGACACATTCGAAGTCCTCGGCCGCGGCGAGCTCCAACTGGCTATCCTGATCGAGCAAATGCGCCGCGAGGGATACGAGGTCCAGGTCAGCCGCCCCGAAGTCATCCTGCGGACCGTCGGCGGCGAGACTCACGAGCCGTACGAGCGGATCACCGTCGACATCCCACCGGAGTTCATCGGCCCGGTTCAAGCCGCCCTCGCGGACCGAAAAGCGCGCCTGGAGCAGATGAGCACCGACGCCGACGGTCGCGTGCGGATGGAGTACGTCATTCCGGTGCGCGGTCTGATCGGCTTCCGGGGGCAGCTGCTGACCGAAACGCGCGGCACCGCGCTGATGCACCAGATCGGCGAGGGCTACGGCCCGTGGGCCGGCGAAGTCACGCATCGGACCAGCGGCGTGCTGGTTGCCGACCGGCAGGGCACCTCCAACGGTTACGCCCTCTACAGCCTGCAGGAGCGGTCCGCGCTTTTGATCGGCAGCGGCGTGGACGTCTACGAGGGGATGGTCATCGGGGAGAATTCACGATCCGAAGACATGGACGTCAACGCGACCAAAGAGAAGAAACTCACGAACATGCGGACTCACTCCCACGACGAGGCGATCCGACTTACGCCGCCGCGTGAGCTGACCCTCGAGTCGGCCATCGAGTTCATCGGCGTCGATGAGCTGGTCGAAGTGACGCCGAAGACGATCAGGCTACGCAAACGCGTCCTCTCGCAGCACGACCGCCGCCGCATGGCCGGCAGGGAATACGAGCAGCGGGTCGCCTCTGAGCGCGACGGGCGGTAGCGCCGCTCCGCGGCGCAGCCGCCTTGCCCGAGAGACTTCTCGGGCGACGGTTGGGGCGGGGCGAGCGCGAGATTCGCGGGCGCGTCGGCGTACAATCTCGGCGATGCCGATCTACCTCGACCACGCCGCCACCACCCCGTTGCGGCGCGAGGCCCTCGAGGCAATGCTGCCGTACCTGACCGAGCAGTTCGGCAACGCCTCTTCGCTTCATGGCTTCGGTCGGCGCGCCCGCGCCGGCCTCGACGAAGCCCACGAAAGAGTCGCACTCGCCCTGGGCGCCACGCCGCGCGAGATCGTGTTCACCTCAGGTGGCACCGAGGCCAACAACCTCGCGCTGAAGGGCGGAGCCTGGGCCGGCAAGGCCCGCGGGCATCGGATCATCACCAGTTCCGTCGAGCATCACTCCGTCGTGCACACGGTTCGGTACCTGGAGAAGTTCGGCTTCGAGGTCGTGGAGCTGCCGGTGGACCGGTACGGCCGGGTGGACCCGGACGACGTCGAAGCAGCCATCACGCCCAAGACGATCCTGGTCAGCGTGATGCTTGCCAACAACGAAGTCGGAACGATCCAGCCGATCGCCGACATCGCGGCTCGGGTGCGGCGACACAAGGGGATTCTTCTTCACACCGACGCAGTCCAGGCGGCACCGTGCCTGGCGATCGATCTGGCTGCCCTCGATGTCGATCTGCTGACCATCGCTGCTCATAAGTTCGAAGGGCCGAAGGGTGCGGGCGCCCTCTACGTCCGCCATGGCACCAACATCCTGGCCCAGCAACAGGGCGGGGTCCAGGAGAGGTATCGCCGGGCCGGGACCGAGGACGTGGCCGGCGCCGTTGGCATGGCCGTGGCTTTCGAGCTGGCCGTTGCCGAGCGGGCGGAGACGGTCGCGCGCATGCGGCGGCTGCGGGAGGCGTTCACCGCGACGGTTCGTTCCGCGAGCGGCGTCGAGGAGACGGGTCACCCGACAGAGAGGCTGCCTGGTCTTGCCTCGTTTGTGGCGCCGGGGCAGGACGGCAGCGCCGTGGCCATGGCGCTCGACCTGGCGGGGCTTGCCTGCTCGATCGGATCGGCGTGCGTGAGCGGGTCGGACGAGGTCAGCCACGTTCTCAGCGCGATGGGCTATCCGGAGGAAGAGGCGAGGGGAGCGCTGCGGTTCTCGCTTGGGCGCACGACGACCGCCGCCGAGATCGCGGAGGCGGGCAAACTGGTCGTCCGGACGCTCGCCTACCAGCTCGAGGCTGCCGCGAGGCTGACTGCCCAGAAGACGGCAGCGCTAGGGCGGGCGGCCTTACCAGCGGCTCCATCGGTCGTTGCCGCAGACCAGGCAGGGACCGAGGCGTCGGCCGGATGACCGAACGAAATCGGGCCGGGGCCCGCATTCTCGTGGCGATGTCCGGCGGCGTTGACTCGTCGGTGGCGGCGGCCCTCGTCAAGGCCGGGGGCGACGAGGCGATCGGCGTCTGGATGCGCCTCAGCGACGCAGCCGACAGCTCCAGCGAAT
>Ga0209777_10003040_pt1 | contig 21250 bp, 19 predicted proteins | sample FrelakmetHBP12HB_FD_187147 | JGI IMG/M metagenome (GOLD analysis project Ga0209777, IMG submission 187147) | Freshwater lake sediment microbial communities from the University of Notre Dame, USA, for methane emissions studies -HBP12 HB (SPAdes)... | ecosystem: Environmental > Aquatic >...
CCCGCGTCTATGGCTCGCCGGCGGCCTTGGAATTGTACAAGGCCGATCTGCCTGCCCACATCATGGAGCAGCCGCTTCTGCTCCCTGGCCGCGGCGTGATTCCCGCCTGCGACTTCACCCAGCTTGAGCTTTTCAGGGCACTGTGCGCGGCAATCGCTGACGTGCCCAAGGTTACCGCGCTCAAGGTGGGCTCCCTGCTCGTATGCAAAAACTCCATGACGGCTGTCGTCAAGGCCGCAAGGGAGGCGGCGCCGGGAAAGAAGCTCGTTCTTGACATGCAGAAGTGGGGCTCAGACATCCCGGACATAGTGTACAAGCAGGTCAAGCTGGCCGCGGAAGAGGGCTTCGACGCCGTTATACTATTCCCCCTGCAAGGCGGGCCCGAAACGCTTCTGGCCGGCATTCACGCCTGCTGCGAGTTCGGTATCACGCCAATCGTCGGCGGCGACATGACGCACCGTGGTTTCGACCGCGCCGAAGGCGGCTGTGTCACCATGGAAGATTCCAAACGCTTCTATGGGATTGCGGCAGCCAAAGGAGTGCGCAACTTCGTAATGCCGGGTACCAAGCCCGAACGCGTTGCCATCTACCGCTCGCTTCTCGTCGCCGGATGCAAGCAGCTCTCCGTGTTCTCGCCCGGCTTCGTCACCCAGCGGGGCAACATCAGCGCCGGCGGGACTGCGGCTGGCGAAAACTTCCAGGCCATTGTCGGCCGCGGCATTTACATGAATGCGGATGGTGGTCTGAATACCGCCGAGGAAATGCGCGCCGCTGCCATCGAGCTGACGAAGCAACTCTGATGGAGACACGTTCCCCCCAAAGTCAGAGACGGATCAAACGAGTCCTTTTCGTGGAACTTGGGATTGCGGTATAGGTCTGAGCCACAAGGCTTCGACAGTTACAAGGGTCCTTTGATACGCACACCACGCGTGTCATTGGACCTATTTTTTTACAAATTTGCAAAGGACTTGAGTCTTCACCTTAAATTATGTTGAAATTTTAGGTGAAGACTTGATTTAATTTTATAAGCGATTATTATAAAATATAATGCCAAAGCCAAAAAAGCAGAAAACTAGATTAAAGTTAAAAAAGATTAATAAAATAAAACCTGCAAAGCGCAGGAAGGTTTTAGTTAGAAAAAAAGTAAATAAGGTTAGAAAAACCCTCCTTCGCATAAAGCTACGGAAGGGCAAAGTAAAAAAAATTATAAGAACAAAAAAGAAGATTATATTAAAGCCTAAAAAGAAGATTGTTTTGAAGAAAATCGCAAAAAAACCGGCAAGGAAAAAAGTTATAAAACCAAAAAAAACTATTTCAAAGAAAGCCAAAAAGACTATTAAACCTAGAATTAAGCCGATTAAACACAATAAAGCTAGAATTCCAGCTAAACCCAAATTATTTAACCGGGTAAAAAAGGTTATATCTCACAAGGTAAAAAAACATATTGTTAAAAAATCTAAAGAACATCTTACAGAAGGATTTCCGGCAGAGACGCTGTTTAAAGCAAAGATTAAGGTTATTGGAATCGGCGGCGGAGGCGGCTCGATTGTTTCTGAAATAGGCAGGTCTTTGGAAAAAGCGACTTTTGTCATTGCCGACACGGATATTCGGGCTTTAAAGAAAAAATCAGGAATGAAATATTTCTGGTTTGGCGAGGAGCTGACTCATGGTTTGGGGACCGGAGTTAATGTGGATTTGGCAAAAAAAGCCGCAGAATCAGCCAAAGAAAAAATCAGCAGTTTTTTCAAAGACCAGGATATTATAATTTTTGTCGCTTCATTAGGCGGGGGATTGGGATCAGGAGCCACGCAGATTTTTGCCGAAACTGCAAGAGAATTTGGCGGAATTACTTTCGGCATATTTACTACGCCCTTTAAATTTGAAGGCAAAAATAAACAGCGCATAGCCCAGAATGCATTGAAATCTTTGCGCCAATCCTTGAATGTTTCTCTGGTGATTCCCAATGAAAAGATTTTTAAAGTTATTGACAGTTCAACGCCGATTACTAATGCTTTTTCAATAGTAAACAAAAGTCTAATAGAATCTTTGGAGAGCTTGATAGACTTAATTTACAACCCCGGAGTTATAAATATTGATTTTGCAGATTTGCGCACAATTTTGAAAGGCAGGGGAAATTCAGCATTTTTGAATACCATAGAGGAATCGGGTAAGGATAAAGTAGAAAAAATCTGTGAAAAAATTTTTAAGAATCCTTTGCTGCAAAATAACAGTTTTAAGGCAGAAAAGATTTTATTTAATATCGCAGGTTCTGATAATCTTTCAATGTTTCATGTAGAAAAAATCAGCAGCCACATATCAAACCTGAATCCGAAAGCAAGAATTATATTCGGAATTTCTAAAGATAATAAGTTAAAAAATAAAATAAAAACTACAATTTTAATGACTGGCGGGCAGACAAAAGAGGATGAAGCTGTCAAGGAAAAAGAACTTATAAAGGCGGTTGTGGTAGAAAAAATTAAAGAAGGCCCGAAGGCTACCCCAAAGAAAGAAGCAGTAATTATTAAGAAAGAATTAAAAATAAAGGTAAAAAAAGCAAAGTCGCCTAAAAAAATAAAGTCCAAAAAGCCTTTCGGTAAGGCTAAGGGCAAAAAGAAGGAAAAAACTGCTGTTCCTATTAAACAACCAGATAAAAAAAACCTGCCTGCGCAGGCAGGAGAAAAACAGGTTTCTTTTATCCCGGTATTTGAAGTTCCGGTTTCATCTATACCTGTTGTAGAGCAAAATAAAATGAATATTACAGAAATTACCCAGGCATCAAATAAAAAAACAATAAGAAGAAGCGGTTTGGAAATTAAAAAAGCAGAGGAATTGCAGGAAAAAAAGAGAATAGCCCAGGAAAAAGAATGGGAAATCCCCGCATTTTTAAGAAAAGTAAAATTTAAAAACTAATATTTAAACAGATTACCGCGGATTTACAACGGATTTACATAATATCACGGATACGGAAAATCTGTGATTGGTGAAAATCCGTAAATTTATCCGTGAAAATCCGTTCGTAAAATGGAAATTAAAAAAGCAATTATTCCAGTGGCGGGATTAGGCACCCGATTTCTTCCGTTATCCCGGGCTGTATCCAAGGATTTTTTTCCTTTGGTGGATAAGCCGGTTATTCAATACATAATTGAAGAGGTTAAAAAATCAGGCATCAAAGAAATAGTTTTTGTGACCAGCCCCGGCCAAAAAACTATTTTTAATTATTTTAAAAAATCTCCGGAATTGGAAAGAACTTTAATAAAAAGAAAAAAAGATAAAATATTGAAAGAAATGAAAGATTTTGAACAAGTTTTTGAGGGGATTTCATTTTCTTATGTTGAGCAGAAAAAACCTCTTGGCGACGGACACGCTCTTTTACAGGCAGCCAGAAAAATAAAACAAGAGCCCGTTGCTGTTTCTTTCGGCGATGATGTTGTTGATTCAGATGAGCCGGCAATCTCCCAGCTCATAAATGTTTTTAAAACATGCAATGCCCCGGTAGTTGCTTTAAAGCAGTTACCCAGAGAAAAAGTTCCTGCCTATGGAGTTGTGTCTGTTGAAAAAATTGCCAACCATTTATATAAAATTAAAAAAATAATAGAAAAACCGGAACTTTCAGAAATCCCGTCTAATCTTGTAATTGTAGGAAAATATGTTTTAACTCCTGAAGTTTTCAAATACCTCAAGAAAGCGACTCCTTCCAAAAAAGGGGAAATAATTTTAGCTGAAGTTTTTGATAAAATGCTTTCTGAAGGAAAAATTATTTATGGCTGCGAATTAAAAGGGGAGTGGTTAGAGTGCGGAGATAAGTTAAAATGGTTGAAATCTTTTTTCTATTTTGCCTTAAAAGACCCAAGATTCAAAGATGAACTAAGACAATACATTAAAACTATAAAATAAATCCCAAATCCCAAAATCCAAATCCCAACCAAATCCTAATTTCCCAAATCCCATTTAATTCCGCAGAATTACAGCTATGCAATAAGCGGTTATAAACGTTTTAGGATTTAAGATTTTAGAGTTTTGTTGGTCATTGGGGTTTGGTCATTGGGAATTTTTATTGTAAAATAGTAGAATGGTATATGATTTGATTATTATAGGCGGAGGACCGGCTGGCATTACAGCCGGTATTTATGCTGGCAGACAAAAAATGAAAACTCTTTTAATTACGAAAGAATTCGGCGGGCAGATGGCAAAAAAAGCCACAGAGGTCTGCAATTATCCGGGTTTTGAAAGAATTTCCGGAATGGAACTTATTGATAAATTTGTTGAACATTTAGAGCATCATGAATCTGTTGAAATAAAATTTTCACAGGCAGAAAAAATTGAAAAAGAATCCGATATTTTTACAGTTACAACCACAGAAAACGAAAAAATCCAAAGCAAGACCGTTATTGTGGCTACAGGAGCTGACCCAAGGCCGTTGGAAGCTATCGGAGAAAAAGAATTTATCGGCAAGGGAGTAAGCTATTGTGTCACTTGTGACGGGCCGGTATTTAGGAATAAAACAATAGCAATAATCGGAGGGGGAAATGCCGGGCTTGAAGCAGCTTTATTTATGACAAATTATGCCAATAAAATTTATGTTTTGGAATTCGGGCCGGAAATAAAAGCAGACGAGGAAAATAAAAAAGATGTTAAAAATTCTGATAAAATTGAAGTTATTACAAATGCATCTGTAAAAGAAATAAAAGGAGATGCAATGGTTAATTCTTTGATTTATCAAGATAATGTTTCAAAAGAAAATAAAACCTTGGAAGTCCAAGGAATTTTTATAGAAATCGGAAGCCAGCCCGCAACTGCTTTGGCAAAAGGATTGGTTGATTTTACCAAAAGAGATGAAATAGTGGTTGAGCCGGAAACATTTATGACAAAAACGCCTGGCCTTTTTGCTGCTGGCGATAATAACTCAGGGCTGTATAAACAAATTGTTACAGCTGCCGGAGAAGGATGCAAAACAGCCCTGGCAGCATACGACTATTTAAGAAAGCAAAATAATAAAACTTAAAAATCTATGTCAGAAATATCCGGAGAACAATCGAATGAACCAATCGAAATAATAAATGAACCCAAAGAACCTTTAGATGAAGTAGAGCTTAATGTTAAAAAAGTTATTCAAGATATTCATGACAATTATCATCCTCAAATATATTTCCTAACTGCAACTAATGCAGTCGGGGCAGGATATACAATCAGAGAAATTTACAAAAAAGCGTATCCAAATGAACCTATGCCAAAATTCCTTTTTATTGATGTAAGTTTAGCAAGATCAGAAGTGGTAATGGAAGCGGCTATGGGTCATGAGGAAGACGAAAACGATTCATTTAAGAAAGCTGTTGAAGAAACAAGAAAGAAATTATCAAGATATAATAAAGATGAGAATATAAGCAATGGAAATATTGCCGTGATAGATGAATATGGTGCCAAAGGTCAAGGACATAGTTTAGCAACAGCTGAAATGGCAATAAAAAAAGCTATGGATGATTCAGGTTTTAAAGGTGAAGTTGTTGGAGGAGGTTTTGGCGATTACCAACGCAGATTTTATGCTTATTTGATGAGGGGAAAACAAGCTGGAGAGGATTTTTATAAAATTAGAATGGTAAATAATAAAATGATAAAAAATCCTTGGGAATGGGAAAAAAATTTGCCACCGATGACCGAGCGTGAAAGAGCAAGGAAAAATATAAAATATCTTAAAGAATTAGGAATTAAAATTGGAGAAATGATTAAAAAAGAGGAACAAGAAAAAGTAATTAAACAATAAAATGAGTAAAATAAAAGAAATAATTGCGAGGGAAATTAAAGACTCACGCGGAAATCCGACAGTTGAGGTTGAGTTGGAAACTGATAAGGGCAAATTTATTGCTTCTGTACCTTCCGGCGCTTCTACTGGTGAAAATGAGGCATTGGAATTGCGTGATGCTGATGGAAAGGGAATTTCCATAGCAATTAAGAATGTAAATGAAATTATTGCACCGAAATTAAAAGGTAAAGACGTATTAAACCAAAAAGAGATAGATAGCTTGATGATTGAGCTGGATGGGACTGAAAACAAATCAAAGCTGGGAGCTAATGCAATTTTAGCCGTATCTTTGGCGGTATGCCGTGCCGGAGCTGGTTCAAAAAAAATTCCATTATATCAATACATTGCAGAGCTGTCTAACCAGAAAACCAGAAAACCAGAAAACCAGATACCACTTCCGATGTTTAATATTTTGGAGGGAGGAGCTCATATTCACCCCCACACCAAACGAGATGATATGGCTGGTGAAAACACCGAGAAAAATAATTCTCGTTCTGGTGTGGGGGTAAATACAGAAAATCATCTGGCTATTCAGGAATTTTTGCTTATTCCGCAAAAAGATAATTTTCAAGAAAATTTAGTTTCTTGCAATAAGGTTTTTAATAATTTGAAAGGATCAGTGGAAAAAAATAATTGGTCTGCAGGGTTAGGAGATGAAGGAGGTTTTGCCTTACAGATTTCCAAAACAGAACAGGCTTTGTATTTGTTGAAAAATGCAATCGGAGACGAGAATGCAAAAATTGGTTTAGACTGCGCGGCTTCTGAATTTTACAAGGATGGGAAATATAATATTGATGGCAGGGAACTGACAAAATCCGAACTTTTAGATTTTTATGAAGGCCTATTGAATAATTTTCCGATAATTTCAATTGAAGATCCGTTTTCAGAAGAAGATTGGCAGGGGTTTGAATCTATTGTGCGACAATTGGGAAATAAAATTATTATCGTGGGAGACGACCTGACAACAACAAACATTAAAAGGATTAAAGAAGCGCATAATAAATTGGCCTGCAGCGGAGTTATTTTAAAAGTAAATCAGATAGGAACGGTTTCTGAAACTATTGAAGCCGGCAATTTGGCAAAATCATTTGGCTGGAAGACAATTGTAAGCCACCGCAGTGGCGAAACTATGGATGACTTTATTGCTGACTTGGCTGTTGGCATAGGAGCTGACTTTTTAAAAGCCGGTTCTCCCGTAAAACCAGAAAGAATGGTAAAATATAGTAGACTACTGGAAATTGAAAATGAAATAAGTAAACGCAAACCCCAATGACCAAACCCCAATGACCAACAAAACTCTAAAATCTTAAATCCTAAAACGTTTATAACCGCTTGTTACATAGCTGTAATTCTGCGGAATTAAATGGGATTTGGGAAATTAGGATTTGGTTGGGATTTGGATTTTGGGATTTCAAAAATGAGCAAATTATATTTATTAAGGCATTTTAAATCGCAGTGGAACGTAGAAAACAGGTTTTCAGGCTGGGTGGATAATCCTTTGTCAGAGGAGGGGATAAAGGAATCAGAAAATATTGCGCAACTTTTTGCTGGTTTTAATATGGATATAATATATACTTCTCCATTGACAAGAAATCATCAGACAGTTTGCAGGACACTGCGCCTTATCGGCAACAAATACCCGATTTTTAAATATTTTGGAGGAAAAATGCAGAAATGGGGAAATTTTGAGGGAGGCGGCAATTATGTTCCGGTTTTTGTTTCTGAAACATTGAATGAAAGATATTATGGAAAACTGCAGGGTTTGAATAAAGAAGAAACAGCAAAGAAATATGGAGAAGAACAGGTTCATTTATGGCGTAGGAGTTACAATATTGCTCCGCCTGGAGGAGAGAGCTTAAAAGATGTGTGCAAGAGAACAACGCCTTTTTATAAAAAATATATTGAGCAAGATTTAAAAGCAGGGAAAAATGTTTTAGTGGTTGCGTCTCATAATAGCTTGCGGGCGATTACAAAATATATTGAAAATATCCCTGATGACAAAATTATTGATTTAGAATTGCCTTTTGGAGCGCTTGTAAAATATGATTTTGACGGAAATAATTATAAAAAGTTGCAATAAATTTATTTTATAATATAATTGATATATAAATTTTCAATTTTCAATTTTCAATTTTCATTAAATTTTATTAATTAAAATTAGAAATTAAAATTAGAAATTAAAAAATGTATAGTTTTAAAAATATGCTTCATATATTGAAGAATAAGTTGAAAAACATGAATAGGAAAACTATTCTTATTTGCATAGTAATAATAGCCATTATCGTAACAGCTGTTTTGATTTATGTTAATTCAAATCACAGCTTTTCTATTCCAAGTATTTTTGGAAAATCAGACAGCCAGATTGGAAAAGAAGTAGTAGATTATATTAATAGCAATCAGCTTTCACAAACACCAGCTTCTATGGTAAGTGTTTCTGAGGCGTCTGGATTGATCAAAGTAAAAATTAAAATTGGCACGAATGAATTTGATTCATATGCAACAAAAGACGGAAAACTTTTATTCCCGCAGGCTTTTGATATGAGCCCAAAAAAAACTAGCGCCTCTGCAAACCAAAATGCAAGCGGAAACTCGAATCAAACTGCCTCATCAGTCACAAAAACAGATTCTCCCGTGTTAGAGGCCTTTGTGGTGGCTCGCTGCCCATATGGGCTTCAAATGCAGAGGGCCATAGCCGACGCAGTTAAAAACATTCCGTCATTAGCGCAATATATTAAAGTAAGGTATATAGGATCTGTTTCTGGAAACACTATAACTTCTATGCACGGGGACGCCGAAGCAAAAGAAAATTTAAGGCAGATCTGTATAAGGGAAGAACAGCCGGCTAAATATTGGGATTATGTAGCCTGCCAAATGAAATCAGGAGACACTGCAGGGTGCGAAACTTCTACCGGCGTAGATTCAGCTAAATTAAGCGCCTGTACCTCAGACGCAAGCAAAGGAATAGCTTATGCCAAAAAAGATTTTGCTTTAGACACTAAATATAATGTTTCAGGTTCGCCAACTTTAATTTTAAACGGCGCGTCAATAGATGAGGGCAGTTATGGAGGCAGGTCTTCAGACGGAGTCAAATCAATGGTTTGCGCAGGTTTCAATTCAAAACCAAGTTTTTGCTCTACAAAATTAAATACAGCAGCAGCGGCAGCTTCTTTTTCAGCAACCTATAGTTCTTCTACAGCTACTAATACTAATAATACTGGTACAGGATGCCAAGCAGCACAGTAATACCTCAAAAATTAAAATGGTAAAAATATATTCCACGCCCACTTGCGTGTATTGCAAAACCTTGAAAGGATATTTCAAAAAAAATGGAATTGAATTTGAAGACATTGATATATCAAAGGATGAAAAACAGCTTCAGAAAATGATAAAAGATTCAGGCCAGATGGGAGTTCCGGTAGTTGATATAGATGGAGAAGTTATAATTGGTTTCGACAAACAGAAAATTGATGAGCTGCTAAAAATTAAAGGATAAATCTCTCTACGAAATACGAAAAAGTACGAATATACGAATTCGTATATTCGTAAAAATTCGTAATTCGTAGATAAATTATGATAAAAATTGGTATTAATGGTTTTGGCCGTATAGGCCGCCAAGTTTTTAAAAATATTGAAGAATCGCATCCGGATTTAGAAGTTGTAGCAATAAACGATTTGACAGACAATCAGACCCTTGCTCATCTTTTAAAATACGATTCAAATTACGGCAGATACGGAAAGGAAATTACAGCCACAGAGGATTCGATTACTGTCGGAAAAAAGAAATATTTGGGTTTATCCGAAAAAGATCCTGAAAAATTGCCATGGAAAAAATTGGGCGTCGATGTTGTTTTGGAATGCACAGGGTTTTATACAGATAGGGAAGGGGCTGGAAAACATATAAAGGCGGGAGCTAAGAAAGTTATAATCTCTGCTCCATGCAAAGAAAAAGAAATTCCAGGTTTTGTCTTAGGGGTTAATCCAGATAGTTTTGATCCAGATAAAGTTACTTTAATGGATATGGGTTCCTGTACAACAAATTGCTTGGCCCCGATTGCAAAAGTTTTAAATGATGAATTTGGAATTGTAAAAGGTTTTATGACAACAGTCCACAGTTATACAAACGACCAGAAAATTTTAGACCTTCCTCATAAAGATTTAAGGCGCGCAAGAGCTGCGGCGCTAAATATAATTCCAACTTCAACTGGAGCCGCTAAAGCAATTGGAAAAATAATTCCGGAACTGGACGGAAAATTAGACGGAATTGCCATGCGCGTTCCCACGCCGACTGTTTCTGTTTTAGATTTGATTGTTGAAGTTAAAAGACCGACAACAAAAGAAGAGGTAAATCAGGCTTTTAAAAATGCAGCTGCATCAAAAAATTACAAAGGAATTTTAAGGGTGGAAGAAGAGCCATTGGTTTCAATGGATTTTAAGGGGGATACTTATTCAGCGATTGTGGATGTAGAGGAAACAATGGTAAAAGATAATTTAGTGAAAGTTGTGGCGTGGTACGATAATGAATGGGGATACTCTTGCCGATTGGCGGAGTTCGCCGAATTCGTGGGTAAGAAACTGTAAAAATTATTAAAAAATAAAAAAACATCACTAAAACGGTGTTTTTTTGCTTGCCCCGTTAAATTTCGCGAAGCGAACTATTTAACCGGGGTAAAAAAAGAGACCCATTCGCGGTGCACTTGCGCACCGCGAATGGGTCTTTGAGACAGCGTCAGGTCTAGCCCGACGTTATTATTTCCTCCTGGTCTTTGTCCATCAACCAGTGAATGAACGCCTTCCAGGGTTTTGGTGAGGATAACCTCACCAACCCGAAAGTTAGTGCCGCGACAAGCATCGCAAGCAACCCTGCACTTAGTCCGACACTCAAGCCAACAAGTAGCCCTGCGCCCAGACCTGCACCCAGTCCGGCACCTGCCCCGGCACCCAGTGCCGTAAGTAGCCCGGCATCTAGCCCTTCGCCTGTAGTTGCAGCCAGACCGACCACCAATCCGACAATTAGAGGGGTGGGCAAAGCGAGACCCAGTTGGTTAGCAGCCAGACTGGCAGCTAACCCGAAAAATAGCGCCACTATCGATAGTGCAAGTAGGGCTGGTAACATTCCTCTTTTTCTTATTGTCTCGCACGTGAACAGCCAGACAAAGATAGCGGAGTAAATCGGCCCGAGCAGCCAATCCAGCCATCTGGGTTCTGGTGGCAAAGGAAATACCCAATGAGGCGTAATCCACACTTCCCTGCACACCGGCATACTGCCCGTAGCCAGCCAGTATATCAGACAAAAGAGGCCGATGGCCCATCCTGTGAAGATGGACCAGTGACAAGCCATTATTATCTTGTGCGTTGTACTCATAATCCTAGACCCTTTCCCTACATTTTCTTATATGTGTCTTTAACAGTCAGTGCAGGACCACCCCGCAGAATACTGTATTTGACAATGCTCTAACTTCTAATTTTATAATATTATAAGTGTATTGTCAATGTGTTAAAAACTATTGTTGCCTATGAATTTTTATACGTGATATAATAACTGAATATGTGGAACAAGCAGGATATTAAAATTCCGGTAGAGGTTTCAGCCAGGCATTGCCATCTGTCAAAAGAAGATTTGGAAAAGCTTTTTGGAGCCGGTTATGAGCTTGAAAAAGAAAGACAGCTTTATCAGCCATCTGATTTTGCATGCAAAGAAACAATAGATATTCAGGTAGGCGATAAAAAGATTGAAAAAGTCAGAATAGTAGGTCCTACAAGAGAGCAAACACAGGTTGAAATATCTTTTACTGATGCAGTGAGTTTAGGAACTATGCCTTCTATAAAACTTTCTGGCGACCTGCATGGAACAAGTCCAGTGGCTCTGGTTGGGCCAAAAGGGGTTGTAGATTTGAAGGAAGGTCTGATTATAGCAAAACGCCATCTTCATTGTGCGACAGACGAGGCGGCAAAATTAGGCCTTAAAAATGGCTCTGTTGTGTCTGTAAAAATTGAAGGCGAAAGACAGGTTATTTTTGGAAATGTTATTGTGAGGGTAAAAGATGATTATAAACTATGCCTTCAATTAGATACAGATGAGGGAAACGCAGCCGGCGTCAATAAAATAGGTGAAGGCTTTTTAATACTAAATACATGATACTTACGTTAAATTGCGGTTCACAATCGATAAAATGGAAAGTATTTGACTTAAAACTTAATCTTGTTAAGGACAGCAAGGCAGAAGTTTCAAATAACCAAGATTTTTCTGAAATTTTAGGGAGAGAATTAAGAAAAATAAATATTCCGGAAGTCACTTTGATAGGTCATAGGGTAGTACATAATGGAGGGATTTTCAGAAGTCCATTAAAAATTACAGATAAAAATCTGGTAGAATTGGAAAAATTGAATAATTTGGCGCCTTTGCATAATCCTTATAATATTTTAGGAATCAAAACCTGCCAGAATATTTTTAAGGGAATTCCGCAATTTACGGTTTTTGATACGGAATTTTTTTCTGATTTGCCGGAGAAAGCTTATACTTATGCTTTGCCGGAAAAAATTGCAAAAGAATTCGGATTCAGAAGGTTTGGTTTTCATGGAATTTCCCATGAATTTGCTGCAAAAAAAGGGGCAAAGCTTATTAAAAAACCATTCACTACGCTTAAAATAATAACCTGCCATTTAGGCGGAGGGGCAAGCATTACAGCAATAAAAGACGGAAAAGTCATTGATACTTCAATGGGCTTTACGCCTCTTGAAGGATTAGTTATGATGACAAGGCCTGGAAATATAGATGCAGAAATTGTCTTGGAATTGGCAGAAGAGTTTTCTGTAGATAAAGCAAGAGAAATTTTAAACAAAGAGTCTGGCGTAAAAGGAATTTGTGGGGAAGGAGAAATGTTAAAAGTTCTAGAAAAAGTTGAAGCAGGGGATAAAAAGGCAAAATTGGCATTGGATGTTTTTGTTTATTCAATACAAAAATATATCGGAGCTTATTATGCGATTTTAGGAGGATGCGATATTTTAGTTTTTACCGGAGCAATAGGCTTTGGCTCGGAAAAAATAAGAAATATGATCTGCAAAGATTTGAAAATTTTAAAAGGAAACCCTTCGGCAAGCTCAGGGCAAGCAAAAATACTAGCAATTGAAACAGATGAAGAATTATCAATAGCTGAAAAAGTATTAAATATAAAATATTAAATATTAAGCAAAAAATTATGGAAGATAAATCTCAAAAAAATATACTTTGGTTTGACCAATTCGGCATGGCAGATGTCCCTTTAGTCGGGGGAAAAAACGGGTCTTTGGGGGAAATGTATGTAAACCTTGTGCCAAAAGGCGTTGATGTGCCTTTTGGTTTTGCTTTAACTGTCAATTTTTATTGGAAATTTGTCAAAACAAACGGATTAGATAAAATTTTGCCTGAAATAATCAAGGATTTGGATTCTAAAGATTTGAAAAGCGTGCAGGATGCGGGCAAAAGAGTGAGAGATGCCATTGCGCAGTGTGTTTTTCCGGATGATTTGAAAAATGAATTGTTTATTGCTTATTCTGAATTGTCCAAAAAATATAGTACAGAAAATACCGACGTTGCAGTAAGAACTTCAGGTGTTGCAGAAGACATGCCCAATGCTTCTTTTGCCGGGCAATTTGAAACTTATCTGAACATAATAGGCCAGGAAAATCTTCTTGAGGCGGTAAAAAAATGTTACGTATCTTTTTTTACAGACAGGGCCATTGTTTACAGGGCTGAAATGAAGCTCGACCAATTAAAAACTGGATTATCTGTGGGCGTCCAGAAAATGGTGAGATCTGATTTGGGGGCTTCCGGAGTTATGTTTTCTTGCGACACTGAATCAGGATTCGGCGATGTTGTTTTGATAAATGCAAGCTATGGATTGGGAGAAAATGTCGTGAAGGGAAGGGTTGAGCCGGACCAATATTATGTTTTTGAAACAACCTTAAAAAAAGGATTCAAACCTGTTATAGAAAAGAAAATCGGCTCAAAACTTATAAAAATGATTTACACCCAAAATCCGAAATGGCCGACAAAAAATATTGCGACTATAAAAAAAGAAAGGGAGAAATTTGTTTTAAATGATGATGATATATTGAATTTGGCAAAATGGTCAATGATAGTTGAGGAGCATTATCAAAAATTTATGGATATGGAATGGGCAAAAGACGGACGCGATGGAAAATTATATATTGTGCAGGCAAGGCCTGAAACAGTTCTTAGCAAGAAAAATTTGAAAGTTTTAGAGGAATACGTGATAGACAAATCCAAAATTAAAAAAGTTTTGGCAAATGGAATGAGCGTAGGAAGCAAAATCGGCTCTGGAAAAGCTCATAAAATAATGAGCGTAAAAGATATCAATGAATTTAAAAAAGGCGAAGTTTTGGTGACAAAAGCAACTGACCCTGACTGGGTGCCGGCAATGGAATTGGCTTCAGCTATTGTTACGGACTCCGGCGGAAGAACCTGCCATGCGGCAATCGTGGGCAGGGAGTTGGGAGTGCCTGTGATTGTGGGTTCTGAAAATGGAACAAGAGTTATAAAATCAGGCCAGCCCATTACAATTGACTGCTCGCAGGGCGAGGAGGGAAAAGTTTACGAAGGTATAATTCCTTTTGAAATTAAAAAAATAGACATTTCAAATATTGCCGAAACTAAGACAAAAATTTTAATGAATGTGGGCGAGCCATCAAATGCATTCACTTTAAGCTTTATTCCGAACGACGGCGTAGGATTGGCCCGCGAGGAATTTATAATCGCCAATGAGATAAAAATCCACCCGAATGCTTTAATAAATTATAAAAAATTAAAACCGGCATTAAAGAAAAAAATAGATAAACTGACTTTAGGATACGATGATAAAATCCAGTTTTATGTAGATAAATTAGCAGAAGGAATCGGAAGAATAGGGGCTGCATTTTATCCAAAGCCGGTAATTGTAAGGTTTTCTGATTTTAAAACAAATGAATACCGCTCGCTGGTTGGAGGAGAGCTTTATGAACCACAAGAAGAAAACCCAATGATCGGATTTAGGGGCGCTTCAAGATATTATGATGAAAAATTTAAAGATGCTTTTATTTTAGAGTGCAAGGCGATGAAAAAGGTCAAAGAAGAATTTGGGCTGGATAATGTTGTTCCAATGGTTCCTTTCTGCAGAACAGTAGACGAAGCTAGAAAAGTTGTGCAGATTATAAAAGACAATAGTGTTGAAGGAAAAATCTATGTCATGTGCGAGATCCCGGCGAATGTGATTTTAGCAGAAAAATTTCTGGAAATTTTTGACGGGTTTTCAATCGGCTCCAATGATTTAACCCAGTTGACATTGGGGTTGGACAGGGATAATTCGCAGATAGCCAATATTGCCAACGAAAAAAATGAAGCAGTAAAAGAACTTATTGAAGAAGCCATAAAAGTATGCCAGAATAAAAATAAATATATCGGTATTTGCGGGCAGGCACCATCGGATTTTCCGGATTTCGCCCAATTTTTGGTTGAGCTCGGAATCGAATCGATTTCTTTAAACCCAGATTCAGTTCTAAAAACCAAAATCGCTATAGCCGAAACTGAACAGCAATTAAAAAATAAATTTACTAAATAATATGAGCTACGATATAATTACTTTTGGGTCAGCGGCGCAGGATATTCATTTGAAATCCAAAGCGTTTAAAATTTTAAAAGATGAAAAGGATTTTGCCACAGGCGAGGGGATTTGCCTGCCTTTCGGTTCTAAAATTGATATTGAAGACATTATTTTTACATCCGGCGGGGGCGGAACAAATACTGCTGCCACTTTTGCAAAACAAGGATTTAAAACAGCTTTTTGCGGGGCAATAGGAGTTGATTCTGCTGGGCTGGAAATTGTCAGGGAATTGAAGCAACTGAGGATTGATGCAAGATTTATTGTAAAAAAGAAGGAAAAGCATACCAATCACTCAATAATAATTTCTAATGCGGGCGGGGACAGAACAATTTTGGTCTACAGGGGAGCGTCTGATTTATTGGATAAAAAAGATATTTTATGGAAAAAAATAAAAAAAGCAAAATGGTTTTATTTAGCTCCGCTGGCTGGCGAACAGTTAAATATTTTCGGCGATATTATTAATTTTGCAAAAGAAAACAATATAAAAGTTGCAGTCAATCCTTCAATGCAGCAATTGTCTTTACCGAAAAATGAATTGAAAAACATTTTCGGCAAGGTTGACATTTTATTTTTAAACCAGGAAGAGGCGTCATTTCTGACAAAAATTCCATTTGAAGAAGAGCAGAATATATTTAAAAAAATTGATGAAATCTGTCCTGGCATTGCTGTTATGACAAGGGGAGGAGATGGAGTTGTTGTATCTGACGGGAAATATTTATATTCTGCATTGCCTGATCCGGAAAGAAAAATTGTTGACACAACCGGCGCTGGCGATTCTTTTGCCTCTGGATTTTTGTCTGATTACATCAGATTTAATAACGATATTGAAAAAGCAATTCAATTAGGTTTGGCAAATTCAGAAGCCAACCTTTCAGAAGTTGGAGCTAAAACAGGGCTTTTAGATAAAAATTCAAAATTTGAAAGAGTTTCTGTGGCAAAAGAAATGTGCACGGAAAATAATCTTTGTTTGCCGAAATAATTTTTAATAATCAACTATATGAAATCACTAAAATATTATTTAGAGAAGGCACAAGAAGAAAAATTTGCCGTCGGGCAATTTAATTTTTCTGATTTTACCCAGATGAAGGCGATTGTGGCTTCAGCTGGGAATATGAAATCTCCGGTTATTTTAGGAACATCGGAAGGCGAAAGCAAATTTTTTGGATTAGATGAGGCAGTGGCATTAAGAAATGTTTTGAGAAAAAAGACCGGCTTGCCGATATTTTTAAACTTGGACCACGGCCATTCGTTTGAGTATTTAAAGCAGGCGATTGATGCAGGATATGATATGGTTCATTTCGATGGCTCAAAACTGCCTTTGGAGGAAAATATAAAAATTACGAAAGAGGTTGTAAAATACGCAAAATGGAGAGGAGTTACAGTGGAAGGCGAAGTTGGCAGGATTGGAACAGATGCTTCAAAACTTTATTCCGAAAAATTTGAAATAAAAGAAGAGGGCTTAACTAAACCAGAGGAGGCAAAAGAATATGTGAAAAAAACAAATGTGGATTTATTGGCAGTAAGCATTGGAAATTTTCATGGAATTGAAATTTCCGGCATTGATCCTAATTTAAGATTGGATGTTTTGAAAGCAACTAAAGAAAAAGTTGGGAATGCTTTTTTAGTCTTGCATGGCGGATCCGGAACTCCGGAAGACGACATAAAAGAAGCTATAAAAATAGGAATTGTTAAAATAAATATCAACACTGAAATAAGATTGGCTTTTTCGGGAAATTTGAGAAAATTTTTAGATAATAATCCAGACGAAATAGTTCCATATAAATTTTTATTAGATGCTGAAAACTCGGTTGAAAAAGTTGTTGAGCGAAAGATAAGATTGTTTGGAAGTGAAAATAAAGCTTAGTGACTTTACTTTTTGAGAGAAATATACTATATTAAAATATAACACTAATCTACGGAAAATATTCTAATCTACAAAAACACGAATTCGCATTTTTGCAGATTAGCATAAAATTTGTAGATTAGTATTATTTTATATGAAAATCAAATTGGAAAGAGAAAAATGCATCGGGTGCGGCTCGTGCCAGGCATTATGCCCGAAATATTTTGAAATAATAGACGATGGCAAATCTCACATTAAAGATGCGACAAAGCAAGAAGTAGAGGAATTAGAAGTTGCAAAATTGGAATGCGCCGAGTCAGCCGCAGAAGCATGCCCTGTACAATGCATTCATATTGAAAAGTAAAATAATATCAGCATAAATCCGCTATAATCAGCGCAAATCCGAAAAGACGGCAGACACACAGAAAAGATTACCGCTGATTAATAACTGATTGCCACAGATAAAAATGATTTCATTAAACGCGAAAATCAGAAAAGAGACAGGCAGAAAAACCAGTGTCTTAAAAAATTCCGGCAGAATTCCTGCCGTTGTTTACGGTCACAAAATAAAAAATGTTTCATTGGATGTTGACTATAAAGAATTTCAAAAGGTTTTAAGAGCAGCGGGGGAAAGCTCATTAATAGAGCTTGATATAGAAGGCGACAAGGAAAAAAGGCCGGTTTTAGTGCATGAACTGCAGAAAGACCCGGTTACAGATAAATTTATACACATTGATTTTTTTCAAATATCTTTGAAAGAAGAAGTGCAGGTAAAAATTCCATTGGTTTTTGAAGGAACATCTCTTGCAATAAAAGATTTGGGCGGAACTTTGGTCAAGAATATTTCAGAGTTGGAGGTTAAAGCCTTGCCTCAGAATCTTCCTCACGAAATTAAAGTTTCTATAGATAGCTTGAATACATTTGAAGACCATATTTTAGTGAAGGATTTAATTCTGCCAAAAGACATTAAAGTTTTGGTAAAACCAGATGAAATTGTGGTTTCAGTTGCTCAGCCGTCTAAAGTTGAAGAAGAATTAGAGAAGCCAATTGAAGAAAAGGTTGAAGATGTAGAAAAGGTGGAGAAAGAAAAGAAAGTTGAAGAAGTGGTGGAGGAAGAAAAACCAGCGCCAGAAAAAAAATAATATATTCTCGAATTTTAAAAACTACGGACCAACCCGTAGTTTTTTGTTTGGCTTGACACAATAATATAATTTGTTATAATACATTTGTATTAAGCAAAATGCTCGATGCGCCTGGTTGCGGGCTTTCGCAATTTAGCACTTTATTTTTCGGCAAAAGGGAGGCTGATTATGGCTAACACTGGATATGAGTGCCACCATTGTGAGCAACGTATAACATACGCTTGGCACTGTTCTGTTTGTGGTTGCGATATCACAAACGAATGCAGGACGTGCCACAATGAGGTGGCGCATGACATAATCAAAGTGCCGCACATTTCTCTTCTCTTCGGCGGCACAGCCGCGCCTAGAGGAACAACCGATCCCGAGGGGGATCCGGATGCATTCCGCCGGGCCGATTACGATTAAGTCAGCACTGACCAGAATAATGGGTCGCTCTCTTTGATGAGGGCGACCCTATTTTTATATTTGTAAATTTGGAACGATAGTATATAATAAAAAATAGAAATGAACTTATATTTTAGATTGTTACTAATTTTGTCGTTTATTGTTTTTTCTGCCTCCTTGCCGAAGGTTGTTTTTGCTGATGATTTAGGAGACCAGTGCGCTGCAATTTCTGAATCTACTACCGGATGTCCGAATATGTCAGCAGCTGACTGCAAGGTTTTATTGCAGAAATGCGCTGATTATTATGACCAGCAATCCGCGCAATTAGCAAAGGACCTTACAAAAACTTCTGCGCAAAAAAATACATTGCAAAGCGCAATTTCAAAATTAAAAAACAAAATTTCTGGTTTGGAGGCTGATATAAATCAAGGGAAAATTATGGTAAAGGATTTGAACATACAAATATCAGATACGCAAGTTTCTATAAATAAAACTACAGCAGATATTAATAATTCTCAAAATCAGATAGTTGCTATCCTGCAGTCTGTTTATGAGGAAGACCAAAAACCGGCATTTGTTATTTTGCTGGAAGGCAACCTCTCGGATTTTTTCAGCAATTTAGCATATTTAGATAATCTTAATTCGCAGGTAAGCGATCTTTTAGATAATACTAAAAATTTAAAATCATATCTTTCGGGCCAGCAAACAAAAATGAGCAATAATGTAGATCAATTGCAGAAAACCGTGGCTTTACAGACATTGCAGAAAAGCCAGTCAGAGCAGGATAAAAAACAGCAAGATCAATATCTACAGTTGACACAAGCGCAGTATGAGCAGCAATTAAAAGACAAACAGGATGCCGAGCAAAAGGCAACAAAAATAAAATCTATGCTCTTCCAGCTCGCGGGTACTATTCAGGCGCCAACATTTGGGCAGGCAATAGATGTTGCAAAAGCAGTCGCTAATTTAGTGCCTATACGGCCGGCATTTTTATTGGCGGTTCTTAGCCAAGAATCAGCTCTTGGCAAGAATGTGGGCAGTTGTTTGCTGACTGATTCAACGACCGGAGCTGGTAAAAGAAAATCAACGGGAGTTACAGTTCCTAATCTTCTGAAACCTACAAGAGATTTAACGCCATATTTGAATATCGTTGCGTCTTTGGGAAGGGATCCATATAATTCAATACTTTCGTGTCCTATATCTTCTCGTTATGATGGCGGGTCTATGGGACCGGCTCAGTTTATACCATCAACATGGGCTTTGTTTGTTGACAGATTAAAAGCTCTGCTTGGCCAAGCGGCAGATCCCTGGGCGATTAAAGATTCTTTTACTGCATCGGCGCTTTATCTTTCTGATTTGGGAGCTTCAGCGCAAACCGCAACCGCAGAAGCAAATGCCGCATATCATTACAACGGCTCTGGAAATATGGCGAGAGTTTATTCCCGCAGCGTTATGACAAGAGCTAATTGTATCCAAACTTTTATTGACAACAGTACGATGACTCCAGATTGCCAAAGCCTTATACTTGGCGGATAAAAAATAACAACAAAAAATCCGCCCTTCGACGAACTCAGGTCGGATTTTTTATTCTTGATTTTATTCTGCTTTTTTATCTTTATTTTTGAAAGCCTTGATTATAGGTTCTAAATCTCCATTAACAATTGTTTCTAAATTGTGCCAGGATTTATTTATGCGGTGGTCTGTTATCCTGTTCTGCGGATAATTATAAGTTCTTATTTTTTCAGATCTTTTTGCCCAGCCAATCTGCTCCCTGCGCTCTGATGTCAATTTTGATAAATCTGTTTCCTCCTGCCGCTGCAAAAGCCGGGCAGCCAAAAGAGTCATGGCGGTTTCTTTATTCTGTAATTGGTTTCTTTCCGATTGGCAAGTGACAACAAGTCCGGAGGGTTTGTGCACAATTCTAACTGCTGATTCTATTTTATTTACATTTTGTCCGCCGGGCCCTGAAGACCTGAATGTTGAAATTTCTAAATCGCTTGGGTTTATGCTTACATCTGTTTTTTTAGGTTTTAATAAAACAGCCACTGTTGCAGTTGAAGTGTGCACTCTGCCTTGTTTTTCTGTTTCCGGAACTCTCTGGACTCTGTGAACTCCGCCTTCATTCTGCAATTCATCAAAAACACCTGCGCCGGATAATTCAAAAATTATTTCTTTATATCCGCCGATTGATGACTGGTTTGAATCTAATATTTTTTCTTTCCAGCCCTTTGTCTGGCCGTATCTTGAATACATTCTGTATAAATCGCGAGCAAAAAGCCCGGCCTCGTCACCTCCAGTGCCGGCGCGTATTTCGACAATCGCAGATTGTCGCCCTTCCGAAGCCTTGGCGGAGGAGGGCTCATCCTGCTCGGGTCTGTAATTTTTCCAATCCTCGGCAGTAAATTTCGAAAAATCTTGTTCCATTCCAGAATAATAACATAAACCATTG